>Ga0209611_10001477_pt1 | contig 40232 bp, 37 predicted proteins | sample S1TSphgellanicum_3_FD_187693 | JGI IMG/M metagenome (GOLD analysis project Ga0209611, IMG submission 187693) | Host-associated microbial communities from peat moss isolated from Minnesota, USA - S1T2_Fc - Sphagnum magellanicum MG (SPAdes) (version 2) | ecosystem: Host-associated > Plants > Peat... | reverse complement strand
GCAACACATAGACACAGACACAGAGAGAGAGAGAGAGAGAGAGAGAGAGAGAGAGAATGGGTGTTGCAATGGAGAGGTTGGCGAGTTGTGGTGCTGTTTATGTCACTCACGCTGTGAGTACGAAGACTTATGATGTGGGATTCTGTCCAAAGAGTTGCTGCATTCTCGGTCCAGTGAAGAAGAAGAAGACTCAAGTCGGCCTCCGGGTAAGGGGTATTTTAATTTATTTTTGTGGGTTTTCGATTTGGCAGTGTGCTGCGGGAGGAAGAATGGAGGAGAGAAGGACCCACCAAAAAATTAAAAATAAGAAAATAAACCCATTCTTGCCATGGAAATGTGAATTTGGTTTTTCTCAGACAACCATCTGAGAACAACAATCTGGTTTTTCTGTTTGCAGATTGGGAAGAGCAGGCGGGTTGGCAAAGGGTTTTCTGTTTCTTGCAAAGTTGTTGAAGCAAACGTGGGTGTAACAACAACTTCTGTGAAAGCTCCTGATGTCTCTCCAGGTATGGATGCACATAGCGAAACTCTCTGTCTCTCTGTCTCTCTGTGTCTCTGTGGGATTTCTCCAATGCCAGAAAATATCTGTGAGAAACTTTCTGGCAATTCTGGCAGGCATTCTGCACAATGTGAGAAATTCATGAGGAGCTCTGGCTTTCCATTGTTTCTATTCCAAAGATTTGGGTTTTAGGGTTTAGTAGTCAGCTATTGAAGTCCCTGATCTCTCTCCAGCTGCAGATTGGTGAGATTAGACCCAGTCCTGTAGTGTAGATGCCAAAAAGAAGCTCTGGAGTTGTTTTGCAAGGTCACAAGTTTGTGAGGACCTCTTCCGGTCTTTGGATTCTTTTGATTCCAAGGTTTTGGGTTTTAGGGTTTGCGGCTCATATTAAAGTTTCTGGTGAGGTTTAGGGTGTTGGGACCCATATTAAAGTGTTGTTGTTGTTGCTTTTGGAGTTTGTCATTGCAACAGGGTTGTGATTTTGTTTTACATGAAAATGCAATGGTTTTTGTTCTGGAGTTCGTTTTTAGGTCCTTGGGATGATGCTGTAATGTATAGTTGCAGCTATCTGATACATATGTTTCCTTGGCAGAGCAATCTATGTTTTTGGAGGCATGTCAGAAGGGCAATCTGGTGCCAGTTTTCTGTCGCATTTTCTCGGACCATATGACTCCGGTTATTGCATACCGGTGCTTGGTGAAGGAAGACGATAGGGAAGCTCCTTCGTTTTTATTCGAGTCAGTAGAGAATGGTCAAAAAACTGTAAATATGGTACACTATACCTCTTCTTCATCTCTTCTGCTCTTGCAAGAGGACAGGGCCTGTGGTGGTGTGTGGTTGTTTTTTGAGAGTTTCAGCTCGATTGAACCAACTATTTGGCATCCCTGGGTTTTGGGCTATATATATATATATAGAGAGAGAGAGAGAGAGGACAAAGGATTAAGCAAACAAGGTGTACAATTTTACAGGGCCGATACAGCATGGTGGGTGCACAACCATCCATGGAAATAGTGGCAAAGGAGAATCGGATCACAGTTTTGAATCATGAGGAAGGCACTCGGGTTGAGAAGACCTCAGAAGATCCATTGGGGGAACCTTCTGAGATAGCATCTAAGTGGCAACCAGTTCCAGTTGATGGTCTTCCGGATGTGTTTTGTGGTGAATCTCCAAACTCCTTTGCGCCTCCTAAATTCCCTAGATGTTAAACCCTGAAGCTTAACCCTAATGTGACATGCGGTATGCTGCTTCTGAAAAACACTCTTTCTCCACAGTTAGATTTTTCTATGCTAAAATGGATTGTTTGTTTGGATTATTGGATCAGGTTTTGATTTCATGTGTGGAAGTGTGCAGGAGGATGGGTTGGGTATTTTTCCTATGACACTGTGAGATATACTGAGAAAAAGAAGCTGCCATTTTCTGCAGCGCCTGATGATGATCGGCGCCTGCCAGACATCCACTTAGGGCTTTACAATGATGTATTGGTGTTTGATCATGTATCAAAGGTGCTGCTGCTGTATATCCCATTGCCTTCTTGTCCCTCATTTTGCTTCTGTGTATTTTCTAGCACACTTGAAGAAACCTCCAATCTTCTTCTCACTTATATCTCCAGAGTATGCATATACTGCTGAAATTTCTGACTCAGGTGAATTTGCTTCTTGTTGTTGTGTGTTGAATATTGCAGTTGATATATGTAATACATTGGGTTCACATTGACCAGTTTGACACCCCAGAGCACGCTTACAAGGATGGCAAGTGCCGCCTGGACCTCTTGGTGGCTCGCCTTCAAGCTGTAGGAGGGTAATTTACCTTAGCCTTTCCCAAGTGTATATAGTGGAATAATGCTGGCTCCCTCTGTAGGAGAAGCACCGGGTACAAGGTTTTCAATTCATAATGGGTCTCAGGGTTTTACAGTTTTCTTTTGCTGGCTGGTGGTTGTCTCCAGGCTCAAGCTTCCAAGTGGGTCAGTGGACATGTCCATATCTCAGTTTGGCCACAATTCAGCAGTATCCAATTTCAGCTATGAGCAATTTAAGAATGCCATCCTGAAGGTGAAGGAGCACATACTTGCAGGTGATATCTTTCAATTGGTTTTAAGCCAGCGCTTTGAGAGGCGCACTTTTGCTGATCCTTTCGAAGTCTATCGAGCTCTTCGAATCGTAAATCCAAGTCCATACATGATATATTTGCAGGTTCATTCCATGCTCTCATTCTTCTCATGCCTGGACCGCATCTGATACTCTCAGTTCACTCATTCTCTTTGTCTGCAAAGCATCTGTAAAAGTAAGGTAGTACTTGCTCTTTCAAGGCATCTTTGGCATTTCACGGGCTTAATAGGTATGTCTGGATCTTGTTCATTTTAACTTGAAATGCAAAGACTTATCATTACCATGAACATTGAGCAGGCACGTGGTTCAATACTAGTGGCTTCCAGTCCTGAGATCCTCACCCGCATCACAAAGGTATTGTGATTTACCTGTCAGATTATCCCTAAGCCCTAAACCCGAAGCCCTAAAACCTATGGCAGTGGTGAATAGCTTTGGTTTTGAGATGTGGCATCTTTATGTATGGTGGGGAGGTTTAATTGCATGTGGTTAGTCCTGGCCAGATCTGATAATCCTGGGAAAATGCAGGGCAAAGTGGTGAATAGACCACTAGCTGGAACTCGGAGACGTGGAAAGACTGATAAAGAGGACCAATTGATGGAGCAAGAGTTGCTAGCTGATGAGAAAGAGTGTGCAGAGCATGTCATGCTTGTTGATTTAGGCCGGAATGATGTGGGCAAAGTAAGAAGATTTCAGTGAACTTGCTCCTAATTGAAGTTTGGCATCAATAGTGAGGTTTCTGAAGTTGCTGTTCTTAGTGATGTTGTTGTGGCAGCTGGAGATACTACTTCCCTTGTCAATGTGTAGGGTAACACCTGAGGAGTGGGGAGTTCTGAAAGTAAGCACCTGCCTGAGGTGGAGCTGAGGGGCACTTATGTCCAGAACTCCCCTGCTCTGAGGGCACTACCAAGCCTAAAAATTGATTCGATTTTTTGTTTTTTATCTGTGATACACAGTTGCTACATGGGTGTTCTGTTTTCTGAAGTGCCCTGCAGGATTTTGTGCTCTGTAAGAATACCTCCAAATACACAAAATTCTCTCTGGAGGTTATTATGCCAAGGAAGAACTATAACAAAGTGAAATGTTGATGTAAAAAACTGGGAGAGCGACAGTGCTCATTTTCTCCTGGATGAATTGTTTTCTGTTGTGTCATTTATCAGGTGTCAAAGGCTGGGACAGTGAAAGTCGAGAAATTCATGCAAGTTGAGCGCTACTCCCATGTCATGCATATCAGTTCCACAGTATGTTGCTCCTATATTTGCCAGGCATTCAAAATCCATTGATGGGTGTAAATGATCCGTTCTGTGGTTTTCTGTGTTGTATGGTGTTTGCTGAGTGTTGTGAAATGCACAAATTTAGTCAACACCCACCCCCTTCCCCACTTTTATTCCTAAATGGTGACAAGAACTCTCTGTGCAGGTGACAGGTGAGCTACTGGACAATCTTTCAAGTTGGGATGCACTGCGAGCTGCACTACCTGTGGGCACAGTCAGTGGTGCTCCAAAGGTGGACTCTTGCTCCATTGCTTGGGCGTATGTATGTCTTCACTATGTGCAGTTATATTTTTTTCGGTGCTACATGAGAGTGCATCGTGGCAAATATGTTCATACTTTGTATGGACATTATTCTGAAGGTAAGGAAAAAAAACCTGTTTTGATAAGCTTTTACAGGTGTCCATAGTAATGTATGTTTTGCCTTTGGCTACTGAATGGTTGTAGGTTAGAGCTATGGAGCTGATTGATGAGCTTGAGCCAACACAAAGAGGTCCATACAGTGGAGGCATTGGGGGTATTTCTTTCACTGGAGATATGGACATGGCCCTAGCCCTCCGCACTATGGTATTCCCAGCTAGTCGTACTGACACGATCTATTCCTACAAAGATGTGAACCACCGTCGCGAATGGGTAGTCCATATCCAGGTACACTTCTGTATACAAAACCCTAAACCCTAAACCCTAAACCTGGGCTTCTGTAATTTTTCTCCAGTGATCATGATGTTTTCTTATAAAAAAACCATGATAATTCCAGGAGGCAGTAATGGTCCAAAGTAATTAGTTTCTGTCAGAAATACTCTCAATAACCCACTTGGTTCTTGCCAAATGGGTGTTTTCTTGCCCTGGTATTCATCTCAACACATTTTATGCTGTACAGGCAGGCGCAGGCATTGTTGCAGACAGTGACCCAGAGAGTGAGTACCAAGAGACCATGAACAAAGCTGCAGGTCTTGGGTGTGCAATTGATCTTGCTGAAGCCTCATTTCTGCAGTGATCTAATGTAGTCACACTCAAAAGGTTTTTCAATGTCTTCTTACTCTTTTCTCAATACTAGCATGGATGGGAGGTAATGCAGCCTTGTATGCCAACTTCTTGCAACCCTTCCATCACTGCAAGTCACAAAACTTTACACAAATACTGTTCAGCAAAGACACTACTACCCATTATTCAGATCATGATTATGCACCTTTGTCTCTACTGGTGCCTTCTGCATTTTAAGATGCAAGGCAAAATGTGGACAAGAAAATTTCATGGTCATAGCATTCTCACCCACAGCTTGAGAACCCCTGGTGTATACATTTTTGTACCTTATTTAAGAGAGGAAATTCTTTTTCCGTTTTATCATGGCATCAAGTTTATTCTGTGTGCATCTGTTGTGACATTGTGGTGCCTTTTTTTCTATCAAAAACTACTTGCAGATGCCATTGTGACAACAAATTGATGAAGAAATTTGTGAATATTTTGGTGAACGTTACCTGAAGAGTGATTATGATAGACTGCTCCAGGTATGATAATGTGAGACTAGAAACAATCTATCCAGATGTATCAGCTTGTTTGCAAAGTGAATTATCAGTCCGTCCAATTACAGCTAGAGAAGCAACCATGAAACTGATAAGCTCAGGTTGATTTTCTTAGTGAATTTAGCAATGAAAATCCTCCTGTGGTATTGGGTTTGTTTGCTTGTAAATTTTATGGTGTCAAAAAGATTTGTGAACTGGCAGGTCAAATGAGTTCATTATAATGTTGTATGGAACTTTGTACAGAACCCCGCATTGTAGGCTGGAAAATCAGAAGGAATTCCATACAGCTATGATGATGAGCCAGTTTGCACAAAGAAAGTCAGCAGATTGAGAATATTTCATCATTGCCAACTACAACAAAAATGGGGTTCTCATCATGAAATTTTCCATGTTGAGATGAATTACAAAGAAATGTGCTCTCTAGGGTTTAAAGACAAAATCTTTTCCTTTGAAAGCTTTTGAAAACTTTTAAAAACTAGCAAACTCTACAATCCCTAAACCCTAATTATCTCTGGAAAGTGACAATAATGTTAAATATTACACATGAATTCATGGGGATTGGGGAGACGTCAAAACGCTTAAACCCTGATCCTAAATTTAGGGAGACAAAGTATCAAACGCTAAACTCTAATCCTTAACCCTTAACCCTAAACCCTAAGCAGGGTTCATTCCTTTGTGTTGAAAGCTTTTAGCTTAGGGTTTAGAGTTCCATTGCTCGTGTTTAGGATTGAAGGCCCTGACTGAATTTCCTTGTTTTTACGGTTTAGGGTTTAAGGCCCTGACATTTCTTTGTGTTTCTTCACTCCTGGACTTGGTGTGAGAGTCTCTGTGGGGTTTCTGAATCTGGGGATGCAGCAGAAGGAGCATTTAGTCTACTGCTAGTCATGTCATGAGCTGCAATGTTCTGCAAGATCTCTCTCTCCACCGCTTCCTTCACTTTGTCGCAATACAATGGGGTTTGTTGCAAACTTGAAGGTACCTGATGAACACAGGTCCCACACACACCCACACATATTCTACTCTCAGAAAAGCTTAATCAACCACAACTGTTCTCAGGAATCGCACAAACTTTCTTGTGTGACAGGAGACCAAATGTTGGTATCTTGATGTGATCAGGACACTAATCTCAGGCTGAGAAATCATACCCAAAAGAAAGAAAAAGAAGAAGAAGCTCATAATGATGAAGAAGATCATGAAGATCATGCAGAAGATAAGAATCTGTACCGGAACTGTGAGAGAAAAAGCCATGCGACCTTGGATGACTCGGGCATCATCAGAGGACAAGGAGCCAACTTCCAATGCCGAGTCTCGCACCATGCTCAGAATGTGGATCAATGTTTGAGGATTGTTGCGGGATTTCACATCGATGACTAAATCTCTACTATTACTCGCTCCATCAGAGATAACATGAGCTTCTGCAGGTCTCACAGCTACCCGCGTGCTGCAGCAACTTAGATTGTTGGTGGAGCTGAAGCTGCTGCTGGAAGCTGGACCAGCACCAGCAGCAGCTTGAACTACTGCGGGTCGATCATCGGTTTCCTGCTGCAGGAATGTCGCAGATCCGGCCTTTTCTACTCGAACTGCAGCAATCTGATCCTTCAGCTGGCGGATGTAGTGGATGGCCTTCGCGAGGATTGAGAGCGTGTCCTTCTGCATACGATGATCAGAATTAGTACATGACGCTGCTGCTGCAACATGTTGTGGAAGGAAGCTGCACATGATCCTTGCTCATGTATCTCACGTACCTTCTTTGAAGCTGGGAGCAAGCTATCAAGCGCCTTGATCTCGGTTTTGATCTTGCTTCGTCGATGTCGTTCTTTCATTTTGCGTTTCTCTGCAATCTGCGCTTGATCGACATGAGCTACTGGCGCTTGCCAATCTGCAGGAATGTTGTAAGTCTGAAGCTGGTCTAGTACATCGCGGCTCATCATGTCGAATAAGCCCCGCCCCGGCGCGGGAAGAAGGTCGTCACTAGTGCTTCGACTAACTGCTGCTGCTTCTGCTCCGCCTTGCAGTTGCAGCTGCTGCAGTACTACCGCACTAGCGTTTCCGGCGTGAGCGTCCCGCGAGCTGCTGGAGCTCCTCATTAACGTTTCCTGCACCCGCTGCTCGACTCTTTGTATTCTGTCGGATTCTTGGATCCTGCGACTTAGATTCTTCCACAGCTCGATCATCGACTGGCGAGGACGTGGTGGTGGTGGTGCTGTCGAGCTGGGTCCTGCAGCAGCAGCAGAAGCAGCGGAGAATATCCCCGACGCGGTTTCTGATCTCTGCATGGAGTTGTCGACCGCGTCTAATCTTCGACGTTTCGAAAGTCGACGACTCGGTTCCAAGGACTTGAAAGGCGAGGACTGTTCTCTACTAGGATTCTGCTGCTGCTGCTGCTGACGATGATGATCAAATGGGTTCTTTACCGCACTATGATCAGGTTCAGCATCCAAATCTAGAAAACTAGCACCATGATGTAGATCCATTGCCGGATCAACCCGGAGCTGATCTGTAGCTCGTGGAAATCTATCTGGTAAAAAAGAATCTGGTTGAGCTGCGGGACGTACTGAAGTCGCGGCGCTGGTCGATGCATCAGCTGCTGGTGACTGCAGCTCTGGATCACTGTACATAATTTCATTCGGGTTCGTCGACATGGCCGCACTAGACTGTTGCGCCAGCTCATGGCCGTCATGATGCCCAAGAGTAATATTCTGGTGGTGCTGCTGCTGCACAAAGATCATGAAATGGCTCCAAATCCTCCACCTGATCATCATCGTCGTCATTACAAGAGTAGCTTACTATTGCAGGATCTGAATTAGTACCAAAAACAGTATCGAAGAGTGCGGCAAAGTTGATGACTGACGACATTGCGGGTGGATGTTGCAGCGCCGCCACCGCTGCCGCCGGATCAGTAGTCTCCGAGTCCAGTTGATCCATATTCTGGTATGCCTGCATGATTAGCGAATCTAGCGCCATGGTGGGCTGCAGCTGCATGAAATTGGAAATAGCATTTGCTGCTGTAGTGCTTCTACCTGCAGCAGCAGAGTCCATGGATTCCAGCTGAGTAAATACTTCCTGCTGCTGCTGCTGCTGCTGCTGCTGCAAGCTTGCGATTTCCTCATGATCATCATCTGGATCAAGTACTCCCAGCTCGTGAATATCCCAGCTTGGTGACTGCATGCGATTCCCAAATGCATGAGGTGCAGGTACTTCACGCGGGGCTGCTGCAGCTGTACCATAGTTGTGCGCATGAAACCAAGCTGCAGCTGGAGCTATTTCGACATGACCTCCCCGCGAGGAGGAGCTGCTACCTCCAGCTGCAGGGAGCAAAACAACATTCTCCAAAGGGGACAAACTTGGAAATACGCTCGATCCGGACATGAACAGCTGCTTGAATGTTTGCAGTAATTCACTTGTTTCCAGAATCTACCATTGATAGATAGATCATGCACCACCCCAACGAAAAAAAAAACACCCGTCATCATGTGCAGTTGGTTCCTCAATTGCATTCACCAAGTTCCGGGTCCAAGTCTAGTTTGTCTTGCAGACGCGCAGTCTTCATGGGAAGATTCTAGACTACGCGTCGCACGAGATCGAGTCACGAGAATTCGCCGATGATCTTTCCGCCATGTGCAACAAATTTTTAAGAAAAAAGATATATAATAATAATAATAATAAGAGAAAAATCCTCTAATGTTTGTAGTAATCGAGTATAGAGTCCCAGAGTGTTTTTTCTTTCTTTCTAATTGGTGAAATTTTAGTTTTCTAAGTCACAAAAAATCCAAAAAAAATAAAATTATTTAAATCTTTTTAGAAATAAATAATTATTATTATTATTATTATTTAAATTATAAATAAATAAATATTTTTTTGAAAAAAACATCACGAGATTCTCTATCTCAGTCGCAGCAGCAGCCCAAAATTATAAGAAAAGGATGCTAGAGATGTTTCTTTACTTTCATAAATTTTCTTATCCCAAAAATCCAATAAAATTTGACTAAAATCGTCTTATGGATGAATAAAATAATTGCCACTTTTGGCTACATCACAAATTTGACCCAAAAAAAAAAAAAAAAACAAAAACCCTCCCCCATAGGCTCATCATGGCATCTTTACGAAGGCTAAACGAAGGCTTCCCAAGACAATTGACGTCATGCACGGGAGGAAACATCCTCCCCACACACACCCACAAGTCAGTCCATGATATTGTACTGTACGTAAGCACTGGAACATGTACCAGTATTAATACTGTAGCATGTTGTTGTAAGGGAGGTTCTCATACGAGTGGGTTCTCTGCTAAGGGAGGAGGTTCTCATACGAGTGGGTTCTGCTAAGGGAGGAGGTTCTCATACGAGTGGGTTCTGCTAAGGGAGGTTCTCATACGAGTGGGTTCTCTGCTAAGGGAGGTTCTCATACGAGTGGGTTCTCTGCTAAGGGAGGTTCTCATACGAGTGGGTTCTCTGCTAAGGGAGGAGGTTCTCATACGAGTGGGTTCTCTGCTAAGGGAGGAGGTTCTCATACGAGTGGGTTCTCTGCTATGGGAGGTTCTCATACGAGTGGGTTCTGCTAAGGGAGGTTCTCATACGAGTGGGAGGTTCTTATATGAGTGGGTTCTGCTAAGGGAGGCCCAACAACTGACAGCATGCCTTATTTGTTCCCAAACCTCAGGAGGAGAACCAACAAGTACAAGCTAAAAATAACTTGTCTTCTTTTCCGGGAACATGGGAACATTTAAGGCCCTAGGATTATTATTCTTCTGCTGTGGGGAAAGACGAAAGATCCCTCCCTCCCTCAGAGTTAGTTACACGGAGAAAACAAAATAGTCAGTCAAAGATCCCGGAAAATTTCCAGTTTGACTTTTTCTAAGACTCTTGAGTCTGAACGAAATGCATGCAGCTGTCATCTTGATTGATTCGATTCTAGAGTCTGATTCTTCGAAGTTCGAATTCGTTGAGAATCAAGTACTATGAGATTTTAAACGCGTGAGAACATATTCTCCAGATGAAGTAATTTGTACCCCCCTAAAATCTTGGAGCAGAATTTTTTTGGGGGTTTTTGAACTGTAGGTAGGGGGCGAGAATTTGAAGCTGCGTACGTACATACCAGATGAGTGGAAGCTATCTCCAAGCAGTAGATGTTTCCGTCTGATCCTCGTCCCGGGAGGCACACCATTGTCTGTTTCAGCGCAAACACGAGAATTGCCGATCAGTTCTAAATCCACAAGCTGACCGCGAGATTAATTTTTGAGCTAGCAAAGCTGCATGCATGGTGGAATGGGTTGAAACAAGATTTCACCTTGATTCCTGATTGCTGCAGTTAGCCATAATGATTCATCATCCGCAAGATTCCGCAAAAATCCATGCACAATATATTCATCATCCCGCGTTGTTGAAATCCAATTCACAAACAATTGCAAACAAACAAAACAAACAAAGTTAGAATCAGAGATTTCAACAACTCCGACTAGACGGGGACTAGTACTGGAGGCCGACATGAGCATCATGATCATGTGGACCAGGCTCGAGACTGATCCAGATCTGCAACGATACCTGCAAGAATCGGTCTTTGCGTTCCTCGGTGACCAATCGCGGCATGTCGTTTGTCCACCAGAGAGGAGATTCTTGGAACAAGGCCCTGGCTGCATATCTGCAATATTGCATCACAATTTAGGAACTCAATATATACGAGCTAGCTAGCTAGCTGCCGGCGAAGCTGACAATTCCATCGAGAACAGTACTTAGCGAGCAGACTGCATCCAGGAGCTGCTCGCTAGGCAGTTCTTTGTGAGGAAGATGAGCATGAGTTCCAGTTATAGGTACGTACCCAGAGCTTGGACTGATCGTGAAGGTGCACGACTTGTAAACAGTGTAGAAAATGGCTTCGAGTCTTCGACTCTCAGCTGCTGGATCATGCTGCTGCAGGAGTGCACCCGGCGGCTGCAAGTTCCCACCGTTGAACTTGCCCTGGTGCCATACTATAGCCCTATAAGAATCATGTATCATCATCATCATCGAGCATCGACAAAGCTGCAGGTTGTGAGAATCCAAAACCTCACATGAAAGAATCCTAGCTCGCGAGTAATATTTGTTTTGTAACCCAAAGAAATATTCCGATCTTCGTCATGAGCGCAGCAGCTGCTAGAGCATGATGAGCTCAACACGGCTCTCTGATTAGTACTGCGAATTGGTCAATTGCAGCGGAAAATGCAGATCACCATGTGCAACTAGAGAATAGAAAGCTTGCAAGAAGAACTACGTCTTACCGGTTATGAGGATTAAGCTTCCAGACGACAGCATAAAGAAGCCACGGCCAATTTTCAGCTAGCACTTGCAGAAGCTCCTTCCAATTCAACTCCTGCACCACGACTGCTGCTCCGGCAACACTAGCATCGACCTCAACTGCACTAGCTGGATCATCTTCACTAGCTGCTGGTACGTCGTATAACTCCTGCTGCGACGATTCATATAACCCAAAGCTGCTGCTGCTCTCGCCGCTCCAGCTTGCTGACATACTCACAAGCCCGAAAAACCAGAAACCCAGAAACTGAAATCAGCTTGACCCGCAGCTTATAGCTAGCTAGTTCTGATACCAGCTGCAGCTCCTCCTGGACGTCCCTCCACCTCAATCCGCACCCCCAAGTTCCACCCCCGGCCCAAACCTCTTCTTCTCTGCAGATTCCCTAATTCATAACATTCCCAGCACCTCGTCCATCACCTTCAATCTTCCTAATTCAATCCCTAGACTGCAGTAGAGCTTCCTCCAAGAACAAGAAGCTGAACAAGAACAAGAAGACCCAAGCTGTCCGGTTTTGTTGCTGCAGGAGCTGCTGGAGCACATTGAGGCATGAATAATGCAATTAGGCTACGAATCTATTGTCGATGCTCAAGCTTTTGAGCTACAAGAAGCTCGTAGAGCTCACTTAGGGGAACCCATGTCATGGTCTTCCGGGAACTAGCGGTTTGCAGCGCTGCTGCCGGTCGAGGTTCTGGAATGAGATCAGGAATGTACGTAATTCACAAGCAGGTACTATGACAAGTCTAAAAAGTAGCAGATCTATCTGGTTTGTGTGTGCATGCAGTGACTTGCTTTGCAAGAAAATTTTCCAAAAATTGGAGCAGAAAGTGCGCCAGGATTTGTTTTTTTGTGGCAGGGAAGAGAGCGAGAGAAGAGAGAGAGAGAGAGCGCGCGCGCGGAGAATGTGCAGGGGACACAGAAGCTCGGCAACAGGAGACAAGCTTTCAACGCGCGCTGTGACAGATTAAAGGACGGACGGACGGACGGGCGGATGGATGGATGGGTGATTCAACGCGCGCTATGACGGATGGATGCTTTAACGCTGTGACGGCTGTTGAAAAGCAAAGCTTCCTTCGTTCCTTCCCTTTTTCCCCAGAGAGCTTAAATGGCCTTCTACACAGGGCGACCCTTTTCACACGGTCTCCCAAAAAACCATCACGTGGGTATTATTAGGTAGTTTTGTAGTTACAACAAGTACCTTGGCCATTTCAACACATGTCTGTCGAATAATTAATTAATTAATTAATTAATTTTTGAAATTTTCAATTTCAACAAACAAATGGAATATTCCTAAATATTCACTACTATCTTCCTTCACCCAAAAAAAGAAATTGATTTGGAAAAAATAATTTTTGAAAATTTCAACATTTCTGAAAATAATATAAATTAGTGTCGAATTGGCCAAGGTACTAGGATGGTATATGATTTTGATAACAAGGATTTTTCATGGGGGAAAAAACAAAACCAAAAAAAAAAAGACCCCAAATTTGCCAGATTTTGAACCCAAAAAAAAAAAAATTCAATTTGCCAGATTTTTATGATAAGTTCCAGTAGGTAGCCAAGAATATCAAAGGATTCTTTCTTCTTTATTTTTGTCTTTTTTTCTTACTTTCATATCAAGTATGTAGCCAAATTTGGCTAAATTATTTTGTGAATGATCCTCACTTTGGCTACATCACAAAATCCTCAAAAGAAACCTCGAAGTGACCCAGATGGTGCTGGATTTTATTTCTTTCCTCCTGTTTAGAGTGTCCCCAGCTGCCTTCCCCCCCCACCCCCCAACATGGGTGTTTTTTTGGGGGCTAAAATGTTGTAAACAATACCCTACGGAAATTAAATCAAAGGACAACATGCTTAATAATTTCTCATATCATAGCCCCTGTGCCCTAATTCTGGAAGAACATATGATCGCAAATCGTCTAGTTTCTTGAAAAATTTGCAAAAAAAACCCTAATAAACTAAGATTATTTCAAAGCCAAAAAAAAAAACCTATGACTAGTTAGTGCACATACTATGTCACCTTAAGCATGAATCCCAAAACCTCCACATACTAGGTATAATAATGCCCATGTGGTCATAACTAAACTATTTCAAACTTAAACTAAATAGAAAGGAGGAAGACCGAACTAATGAACACCGTACTTGACAAAGCTAATAATGCTTTGAGGAAGAAGCTTAAGATTTTATTCAGCATTGTCCCCACAAGGGAATGGACTATCGCATCTAGCATTGGTGTTTGAACACGGTCTTGAATGGCAACATTTACATTGGTAGGTTTGGGTCTTATTTTGGTCATGTTCACACAAGGGAGAGGGAGGGTTTGTGATAGGTTGTTGTTGTTTTTTTTTTTTTTATACATAAGATATAAAATTATGCATACATATTATATATAAATTTTTTAACTGAATAATATTTTATTGTGGGCTTCACTTGATAAAAATGTAAAACATAATATTCATCCATGAAAATATTATTTTTTTGGTTCAATAGTTTTATCATATAAGATCACATATATAATATATGACAATATTTATTTATTATATACTATATTTAAAATATTTTTGAATAAAATGCATATAATATAATAAAACTATTTATAATTTATAATAAAATTCTCATTTCCTTAATTATTTATATTTTCAAATTAATTAATATTTTATAATTATACAATCAAATTCATATTTTTTTATTTTTTTTTCATTTAGACAAAGTATGAAAAAGATAATGATGATTATTTTTTTAAATGTCCTATTGAAATGTATTGAAATGCAAGATTTACATGCAATTTTTTCCAATTAATTTTTTTAAAATTTTAATTATAATTTTTGTGCGTAGATTTTGGAAAAAATGTCAAAATGAAATTTAAATCATTTCATTTGGACATAATATGAAAAAGATATTATTAATTAAAGTTGGCTTTTAGAAAAGTTTTAGTTCCATTTCAATTTAAAATTAAAGTGCAAGTAAAAGGTTTAACCCATATGTTTTGTCTTTGAATCTCATCTCACAAGCTATATAAAGAACATGTTTTCCCTTGAATTTTTCACTTAGAAGTGCACATGCCAATTTGGGATGAGTGAAGAAATGCTTGACCTTAAATGGAAATTGTAACATAAATCAAATTCTTTTTGACTATTCATTCCATTTACAATTTCCCTTTCTTACCTATTTGCCTACATACACAAGTAAGTAGGTGCTAGTTTTCTACCTACCTAGGTAGATAGGTTTGAATATTCTTGAAACTTTCAATTTAAAAATATTAAACGAATAAATAATTAATATTAGATGATCTAGATTAAATAATTTAAATATTCAAAATTTCTTAATTTTTCATATGTTACTGAATTTACTTGTCCATATGAACTTATTGCCATTCACTAAGCAATTGACAAATTTGTTAAGAATTCACCTAATTCACTATAAAATTTAGTGAATTCATTAGTGGATTTGGACTCTTTATGTACTAGTAACACCATATTATTTCAAACAATTAATGTACAATAGTTTAAGGTTAGTGAGCAAATTTTTTCGTATTGCATAGAATTTCACATATTACATGGGACACAATGATTTTTTGTTGTGATATATGAAAGTATTGCCCATCCTATAACCTTTCCAATGAGGGATTTTCCATTTTGATGTAGGTATTGTCTTTTTTGTTGTTATCATAGTGAAGACTTTCTTTAGTGGATATAGGTAATGTAACATGGGGTTATAGTGAAAGTTTTAGATTTAGGTATTGCCAATGAGTTCATTTTCATAGCAAGGAAGTGTGTTTTTGGACGAAAGTAATGCAATATCAACACTTTTAAAAATATGATGAAAATATTTGTTTTGTTGATGTGCATAGTGAATAATCACAATTTGAGTGTGTAGGAACTACATTCACCCATATTTCGACATTTGTATTAGATATTGACAATTTAGGTATTGTAGTTTTATGGACTTTCTAGTAACCCTAACAGTGATGGAGGGGCAAGTATTTGCAATACTTACATATTAAAACCATTACATAAATGAAATATAATTGTAAGTAGAAATTATGTGAGAATTGCATGGACTTGGTTTTTTTGCATTTCAATTCCAATGGGGCCCCAATTTAATCATGAGGGTATTGCAAAATCTAAGTCCATTTTCATTCAAGCTCCACCACAATATGACTGGTTCATTGTATATAATACCTTCATTTTTCGTTTTTGATATTCTGATAAAAAATATTTAAAAGAAGAAAAAATAAAATAAAATTGTGTAATACTCACATCTAAAGCATATAATGTTGGCTAGATTTTTTCATGTTTCACATAATACCCAAATGTTGGGCATAAAATATGCATATTTAATGATAAACAAAAATTGACGAAGATAGTTTAGAATTTTTTTTAATTAGAAAAAATTTAAAAATTTAAAATTTTGATTATGAAGAAGAAATAGGAGAAAAATCGTTCAAAACAAGAAAAATGATAATAATATTTTAGAAAGAGAAATTAAAATACAAGAAAATTTTTAAAATCTAAAATAAGCAAAAAAAAATTCAAAAAAAAATCATTTTGATTAGAAATGACATTGCTTTCATATGTGGCTATTGCATGTTGGGATTAAATTTTCAACTACTATTAGTATTTGCCATAATAGGCAATACCTACATGTTACCCATACAATAGGTGTTAATTTTGGGAATTCCAAACCATTATAAACATGGTGTTAAAACTTAAAGTTGACACAAGTATTGTAATGCCTAAAACCTAAACCCTCAACCTCTATATGTAAATTTAACCCTCTTTTAAAAACCATATGTTTTACATTAATTTTTTTATGATTCAAGTGATTGAATTAGATAATCATTGAAAATAGAAGAATTTTTTTTCTTACCTCCTTAATTATTTGTTCTAATCAAAATCAACATTATTTTTTATGTCCTTGATTGATTTCTATTAAAATATATATTGAAGTTCATTTTACACCTTGTGGATTCCATTATTATTTTTTCTCTTTAGAAAAGTAGAAGTTTAACTATGAAATAGAAAGGTTTATCCAAAATATAGAAAGGTTTTGTTGAAAGGTAAATGTTTATTTAATATGTAAAAAAATTGTGTTAAGAGGTAAAGGTTTAGCCAAAAAGATATAAAATAATTATTGGGAGGTAAAATTTTAGCCAATAAATAAAAATGTTTTGTTGAGAGGTCAAGGTTTAGCCAAAAAAAGATATAGGTTTTGCCAAAAATAAAAGTTTAATGAAAAAGGTATATAAGTTTAACATAGAAGAAATATAAGTTTTGCCAAAAGTTAGAAGTTTAGCCAAGAATAGATATAGGTTTTGCCAAAAGAAAAAAAATTAGCCAAGAAAAAATATATGTTTTGCCAAGAAAAAAAAATTTAACCCAAAAAGGATATAGGTTTTGCCACGGAAGAAAAGTTTAACCAAGAAGAGATATAGGTTTTGCCAAGAGAAAAAAATTTAGCCAAGAAGATATGTAGATTTTGCCAAGAGATAAAAAGTTTAGTTGAGAAAAGATATAGTTTTTGCCAAGAGATAAAAATTTAGCCAAGAAGGGATATAGGTTTTGCTAAGAGAGAAAATTTTAACCAAAAAGATATATAAATTTTGCCAAGAGAGAAAATTTTAACTAAGAAAATATATAGGTTTTGCCAAAAAAGAAAAATTTAAACAATAATAGATATAAGTTTTGCCAAAAAAGAAAATTTTAGCCAAGAAAAAATATAGGTTCTGCCAAAAGAAAAAAGTTGAACCAAGAAAAGATATAAGTTTTGCCAATAGAAAAAAAATTTGCTAGAAAATATATAAGTTTTTCCAATATAAAAAATTTTAGCCAAGAAAATATATAAGTTTTGTCAAGAGATAAAATTTTAGCCAAGAAAAAATATAGTTTTTGCCAAGAAAAAAAAAGTTTAGCCAAAAAGAGATAGAAGTCTAACCAAGAATAGATATAGGTTTAGCCAGGAAGAGATATAGGTTTTGCCAAGAAAAGATAGAAAGGGTAGGTAAGGGATTGATTGTTAGTTGGTTGGGTTCAAGGTGTAAGATCCTTCCATATTTGCAAGAGAAATATTGACCCCAAATATAAGACGACCTCCAAATACAATAAGAAATGCATGATTCAAGTGTGAAGTCCAAGAATGATGACATATCTCAAAATAAGGGGCCTAGTATGAGGTGAGGTGAGAGTTGAGTCCAACCCTACATTTTGGGAATGTCGCCCACTTGTGGGATTTATGCATCGTAAAGCACAAGGTGAACATTATCATGAGCCTAAACATATGCAAATCATGACTCATAGGATGGGGAGGATTTGTACTCGTACCACTCCTTAAGATGCAAGGGATCTTATGCTTATAAAGAGAAAAGTTAAGTTCATTGGAAAGAAACACTAGACACCATCCATTAACATGACATCATGAATTTAGCATATATAACCACCCTAGGTGAGACACTAAACTTTAAATTTATGATACTAGAAAACCATTTTACATTCCTCGAACATGCATGAATTTACAAAGATTAATTGTTCAACACTTGAATAAATTTGACACGTACTTCAAATCTAAACTAAAGTCGGCAAAAGTCACGACTCAAAGTCAACCACATCATTTGTATGGGCTATTAAGAAAGAGAATGCAATGTAGGAAGATAACAATTGCAAAACATCATTCTCTCATGATTGTTTGCAAGCATTGAAACTCAAATTTTTTAAATTACAAAACTAGCACCTAAAGGTTAGAAGGATTGATGGGTTATTTTGGAGATAAAAATCTTAGATAGTACAACTTTCATATCAACATCCATGGTCAATCCGAGCAATACCATCATGCAATTGACATAAATTACTAACCAATTTATTGAACAAAAAACAATGAACTAATATCGAAAGGAAGACTTCATTATCATGCACAACAGATCTAGGTTTCTAAAAGATTGAAGGTTCTTGGTTCAAAGAAGTTCCAATGTTTCAACAAGAAAGACTGAAATGAGATGCGGTTATCAACATATCCATGAGATTGCAGAGCACACTCTACAATGATATGTTTGACAGCAACCTTGTGTCAGTTCCAGCAAAACCCAAGAAAAACTTTAACAGGACCAGAATGATGGCAGTCATAAACTAATCAAACTATCACCTTCATCATGAATAGCAGTGACTAGTTGCAATATATTATTATCCACCAACTTCATCAGCCCCTGAGATATAGTGTAGACGTGTAAAATCTCAAGCACACATATACGATAAAACTTCAGGTTTTATTGTTATTAGTCTCTTTAAGGTAGTAGCGGCAACCACTCTGAAACATATCGCAAGACAATGTGCAGAGACAGGTGCACAATGATGCCAGGAAGGTTTGCTTAAGGACCATCCATCTCCTTAGATTTAGAGCCGGATAAGCTTCACATGATTCCTCAATGACTAATTGCTGTTTGTATACATCTGTTGATCTATGCATGCATGGTACTTTAAATCTTCATTACATAATTTCATTCAGGGTGGCCTCTCTGCACACTGTTTTTTCCAGTTTGTCAATCTTGCCTTTGTCTCAAGGCTATGCTAGCTCTTATGATTCACAGGATCAACATTTAGATCCTCAACCTAGAACCGTGAATTCCTCTGATTCTTCGAAATTTCCATAAACAAGAAATGGGTGAGCCTGCGTTACTAACACAGAAAAGGCACTTTCTCCTGCTGAAAACTGACAGCGAGTCCTACTTGGCACAGTCTAATCCTTTTGATCTCCAGGAGCTGACATTTCAATCACTGCAGGAGATGTTTGGGGGGCAGTGTAAACCTCAGTATGGCTTGCAAAAGATAGATATATATTCCACGCCAAGGCAACTACATTGGCAAATGCAACCTGCAGCGATTACCCCACAGCACACCAACCTTTTTTTTTTTTACTTCCACCTCCTAGGATTTCTGTTAATGTTTATCTCCCGCAAGCTATTTCTTGAACCTGACAAAAAACTATTGTCATAAAATTGAGCTGCTCTAAAGTTGGAAATTGTACACAAAGTTTCCACAGAAGGCATGGGGACTGATAACACAGGAATGGAAGGTGAAAAGGAAGTGATGTCTCTAGGGTCTTGACTGAGAACCTCCTACAAATCCCAAGCAAAAGAGTGTAGAAAACTTGAAAAATATTTGATCCATCAACAACAGTTTTTAAATAACAATCCATCCTGGAGTATCCTAAGTCCACCAAAGTGAGAAGAGAGAAAAGGCAATAGTCCACCAGCTAACAGAGGCAAAAGAGCGTACAACACCTGTAGTGGTTGGGGCAGCACAAGGAAATTAATGAACTGAAATGGAACCCAAAGCTTGCAATTTGCAATAACTGCTGGTTTCCAATCCTGTGTCCCATAATAATCACACAAATCAGTATGCCACCATGCTATAATGATTCTAGCACTACACATATCCTCCTAGTTGCATGCATTTTGCCAGAAGTACTAACTTGCAATACATTCTGGAAAATTTGGGATGGTGGAAAGCTGAGGAAAACAACCTGCTGAGGCTTGGGGATGATGTCAAATGTATGATTCTCAAATGTCAGCAGTGATGAGAAAAAGACGGCAATAAACGCAGGTAAAAATACCAGTTGCAAGCAACAAAACTGTCAGTATCAAGGCAGGCCTGACTATAAAATAACATAATGATTTGATTTTTTTCTCTTACCAATCACTTAACCATACATGTTGCATCAATCAAGATGGTAGTGCAAGCTTATTGTTTGTTTGTCCCAGCCACTAAAGCACAATACAGATGTCAATGATTGTTTGAGAGTTATAAAATGAAAGAGAGAAAGACCTGGTCAAGGAGAAGCTGAATAACAGTCCCTTTGACTCCCATGGCTGTAAACACTTTGCTCAAGGGTAAGTACCTGCAAACCAACACAATAGGCATGCAAGATTCAACGCTTGAACTAAAACATAGAGCCAACACAGAAGGAGGCAAATGTACATCACTAATGCTCTTGCACCTTAAGAAGCACACTCATAATCCATTTGTCAACTTTCACACAGCAGGATTGCAGAGAAAACAGAGAAACTGTATTCCTCACCAGATGTGCTGCATTGGCCCAACAAGCACTAATCCTAAGAATGTAATCACTGCAGTTTGCTTCACATCCAGTTTCCCATTCTTCTCAATCACCAACTGCCATACAAAAAAACACCTGGATGCAAAAATCCCCCTCAACAAAAACAGAGAGTGTTTCCACCAACCTTTACATGGCCAGGACTTTTGTTACACATACTTATACAAAAAAACCAGAAGCAGGAGAGTCAAATCAAGTATTGTTTTGGATCATTTGACTAGTGCAAACACATGCAACCATCACATTGTTGAATACTGCATCATGTTGTTGAAGTTAGTAGTATTACCCAGTGCAAGCAGACCATGTGCAGTGCAAGCAAGCAAGGGGAAACAAAGTAGCCAGTGTATTCTTCAATCCACAACACAATTAATTGGAGCTCTAGGAAAAAGATGCACCCACCCAAGAGTTGCAATTGTCTGAAAGTTTACAAAACACCTGCAGTTGAAAGAAAGAGGTCTCTAGAGGCATACAGAAGAAGAGATTCAATTTCATGGGAAAGAAGCAAGTGAAATGAAGTGGAAGCAGAAGAGAAAGCTGCTGCACCTGACGAAAGAAGTCTCCCAAGAAGTTAAGGATTGCTGCAGTTATGGCCTTTGTCCGAACAGGATTCCTCTCTGTCATTGATAAATACCTGCAATTTGCTCATTTTTAGCATGAAATCCATTCATTGCAAAGCCTCCATCAAGCTCAAAGAGATGAGAAGAAGATGATGAGCTTCTTTGCAAACAAGATTCTGGTAAGGAGCTTCTTGAGAATTTGGGAAGCAGGAAAATGTACCAAGCCAATAGACCAGTAGACTGTTAAGAGAGTTTGTCATCGCCACCTCCACTGTTGCTGCTGCTGCTGCTGCTGCTCCAATCATCATCATCATCACCACCACCTCCTCCTCTGTTGCCATCATTTCCTCCAGCAACTCCTCCCACCATTGCCGTGGCCAAATTCCTCGTCGTCAACTCCTTGAGCTTCCTGCAGCTTGAATCCACTACATGTCTGATTGCGGGGGCCCCGCTGCTGCTTCTGGGAGATGATGAGAGCTCCATACCTCGACGATGCCCCCGTGAGCTCAGCTCTTTTTCCTCCAATTGCATCAAGTCTTGTTGAACAACAGAAGCGAGGAGGATGAAGAAGAAGAACTCGTCGGAAAGCAGATTTCGCTACTCCTCCTCCTCCTCCTCCTCCTCCTCCTCCTCCTTTTGTAGCCACGTTAATGAGCTCCATTGGAAGAAGCCTAATCACTCGGGAGCTCGTTCTCCTCCACGAACTACAACAAGAGAGAAACCGGAAGAAGAACAAGACGACGACAACGACGACGGAAGCAACAACAACAGAAGAAGAAGAAGAAGAAGAACCCAAACTTCGACACTTCCGCGGGGCCTGTGTTTTGTTGTTGTGCATTGTCTCTCTTCTTCTGCAACAACGAACAGCACTTCCGAAATCGGAAAAGCTATCAAGGTGTTCGCGGCAACACGAAGAAGAAGAAGCATGACGACGACAAAAACAACTGTAGATCATTAGAAGAAGACACTACTCTGCGCTAGACAGACCAAAACAAAACACACAAATCTAATCTTGGACGATCGACAATTGCAACAACAACAACAACCAACAGATAAACAAACAAACGTGAAAGCAAGCTTGCTTCCCAGAGAGCTTGTTCGAAGAAGATGTGAGGAGCTTGATAGAAGAGATTCTGAGAAATTGGACAACAGCTGCTCCTTCTCTCTCTCTCTCTCTCTCTCTCCCTTCGCATCTTCGGGTGAAATCGAAGAATCGAAGAATCCTTCTCTTGGAGTTGCTGTTGCAATTGCTTTTGGAAGTCTTCATTTGCTTGGCGAAGAATTGAAGAATTGCCGATTGCGCGATTGCCAGAGAAGAGGAAAGAGGAAAAAGGAGGAGGAAGAGCTTGCAAGTAGGGGAAGAGACATGAATGCTGCTCTAGGTTCTTCTGTATGGCCATCTTCTTCGTCTTCTTTTTCTTCTTCTCGGTCGTTGCTCCTCTCTTGTTTCTGTAACTGCAGTGGATCCCTAACGACAAGACACCAAGCTTCCTCGTCCAACAACAACGATCGCTCAAGGTTTTGGAAGCTCAGCAGTAGTCAGAGTACGTCTTTGCTTGCCTCGAGGACGCGGCGGCATTCACACAAGAAGAGCTTCTTCCCTCCATACCGGCAAGGCCTGATCCAGAGCTGTGCAGGCAAGACTACTCCGAATCCCAGTCCCAGTCCCAGTCCGGAGCTCGCAGAGAGTGAAATGTCGATGACTAAGGAAAGGAAGCAGCTTGGAGGAGGCGGCTTATTGGAGAAGAAGGACGATGGCGCCATCGTCGTGGAGCGACTGTTTTCCAATCTGAATGAAGCGACTCTTGAGCATGAACCTGGTGAGCTCAAACCAGTTTGTTTCCCCCAGAAGCTTTTCTCTCTCTCTCTCTCTCTCTCTCTCTCTCTCTCTCTCTCTCGTTCCTGTTTTCTGTGTTTTGTGGCAACTCTGAATTTTGCTTCACAGCGAGATTGAGAGTGTTTTTGTGTTTTTGCTGTGGTGGTGGGTGCAAACAAACAGGTAGTCTCAGTAGTGCTGTGCTTCTCATTGCAGGCACCACGGTACATCCCTCCCTCATACCTCTCCACTTCCTCAGTGCAAACCTTTTGCATGTCATCGTGATCTTGAACTGCTGTTTCTTCTGTGGCATTCTCTTATCTTCCTCAGAGAAGGGGAGATTCTTATTGTGTTGGAAAATTCTTGGTTCAGGATCTTGTTGTGAACAAGAAGGGTTTGCATTGGGAAATTTTCTTTTCTTCAGCATCTTGTGATGATCACCAACAAGAGGGAGATTTTGCATTTGACATCCTGTCTTTCTTTCTTTCTTTCTTTCTTCAGAACCCTTGTCATCAACAATCAATCAGCAGCATGTTTTTGCTTCCATGACTCTGCTCTTCTGTGGTCAGTCTCACAGAAGACAATATGAATGCCTGCCTGCTGCAAAGATGGTTCTTCCCTCTTTGATCATCTTCCCCAGTGCAGATGGGACGTTTCATACTAGGGTTTCACATGGGTGCTGCAGGTAGGTGCAGGAATCTTGGCCATTCCGTCAGTCACACAAGAGTCTGGATTTTTGGCATCAGCTGTCACATGTGTGACCTGCTGGATTTACATGGTATGTAGTTGCTGTTTCAACCCTAAACCCTAAACCTTACCTTCTTCTTTCGTGGGTGATGCTCAATCCTTGTGATGAGAGAAAACATGAAGTTCTGGGGGTCAGTCAGAAGGAGTTGCAAAAGGCTTTTTGCAGGAAAAAAGATTTTTCATATCAGGAATTGTGGATTTTCGTATCAGGAAATCATGGGTTTTTTTATCAAGAATTAGGGATTTTGCTGCTATCAGGAATCATGTCAAACAGAAATCTGGAGCTTTGGTATATTTTCAGGTTGCTCTCCACACCAATTATTGTTTTCTCAGACATCCAAGGGATTTGTTTTTCCCTTGTAAGCATGATGGAAAAAAGGGGTTTGTTCTTGGAACAGTGCAGGTAGGAACAGGGTTGTTGGTGGCGGAAGTGAATGTCAACACAATGTGCGAGCTTGGATCTGGTGGTGTCTCTCTTGTATGTTTTTCTGACTTCCTCTTCCTCTCTTTCCCGAATCATGACTGTGGAGATTTTTCGATAGTCTTTATAATTACTTCTGACCATATCTCTTCTCTCACCATTTGTGTACTATGTATTGTTTTATGACCACTTTTGTTCTTCATGTTTGTTGTGGTTTGATCGGAACTGACATCATAGTTAACCTTCAAAGTGTGCTTGCAGGGTTTTCTCTGCACTCTCCTGGATATATGTAACAGCATTGCAGATTGTGTTCTGCATTTTGTTGTTTTCCATTAAGCCTGGGATTCATCAATCTTGAGTGCAAACTACAAATCCAATATCATAACTGAGTCTTCCTGCTGCTTCAATAGATGCAACAGAAACTCAGGACAAAGATTTTGTATAACGGCTTGCCTGAAGTTTTGGGCAGATTATTGTATAGTTATCTATACCTAATGTCAGGAGCTGCTGATGTCAAGCTGGTAGTCATGGCAGCTCATCACTGCTATTCATGATAAAGAAGGTGATGGTCTGACACTTTGTGAGCGACTCTCACAAGGTTATGACTGCAGTCATTGTCACATTATCATCAAACTGTCATTGTGGAGATTTCTCTGCAATTTGACAGATTTAGCTGTTAGTTAAATTACACCACTTGTAATGTATAGGGCATTGAATTACTGACTGATGACTACCACTACATGTTCTGTTGAGTGTTTCTTTTCTTCTCCTCTCCAGTTTGGATGGATTTGGAGTTGAGTTTTATCTGGAGTGTGGCAGGTATCCATGGCATACCGTACACTGGGCATTTGGGGAGTACGAGTAGCCTGGTAGGTACATTTCTTTGCCTTGTCGAAACCCTAATCCTCCATGTCTTTGGAACATGCAAAAGCATTTCTTGGTGGAATTAGGTGCTTGCATAGTAGTTCATGGCATTTGGGATGGTACTTATCTGATGTCACCTTATCTTGCGTGAGTGGCCTATGTTTATGTAGTAGGCTGTCTATGCCTTAGCTTAGATGCTTGCTTGTATGAGGACAAGCTAAAAGGAAATTGAGCTTGTCCATGACTGACTTTTCCTGTTGCTTCTGGAAATGCCACAGAAACACACGATGTTTTCAATAATGGTTTACCTGAAATTTTGGCTGGGTTTATTAGATACTTGATCTTTACACCCACTATTGGTAGCTGATGAAGTTAGTGGGGAGTCATCATGGCAGCTAGTCACTGCTATTCCTGACAATGGTGATGGTCTGACACTTAATGAGTGACACTCCAAAGGTCTTGATTGTACTCATTCTCATCATGTTAGTTTTGGTTTTTTTGGAACTAAGAGAACAGTTACTTTCAAACTGTAGTTGTGGAATTTTCTCTCTGCAATCTCAAAGATGACTATTATTGTGACAGTGTGCTTGCTTATTATCTGGCAGTGCAGCATACCTGTTCATTCACTATGCAGTACTGGTGGCATATGTGGCACGCTCATCTGATATTGTTTCACATAGTCTGGGCACTCCCTTGTACGTCCATCACAGCACTGTGTTCTCTTAAGGATGTGTCATTCCATTGCTAAAAAATTTAGACCCAACTCTTGGACAGCAGTTTCCTTGCCGCACACCAATGCCAGATTTCATCAGCATGAGGAAGTGTATGGGTATATGAATGAGAAGGTTTTTTACATTAGAGTTTCAACCAGTAGATGGATGTACCTGAGATGCTCTCCTGTAACTCTCTGAATGTTGGGCGCTGGAGCAGATGGCTCAGTGCCGCTTTATTTACAGCCAGCATGGGAGGCCTTTGCTATTTTGGAAGGTTGGAACTCTCACATTTGCCTCTGTTGAAACAGACCCATTTTCTGATGAAGATGATTCCCTGTTTGAGTTCTTTTCATTGCATGTATGTTCTCTCAGACGTCAACTGTTTGGACATCCTACAAACACTAATATGTCTGCTCACCTGCACATGATACTCTTCTTTAGTGTACTTCATTGGAAAGGACTGCACATATATGGTCAATCCATGAACTGGGAAACCTTCTCAACATCAAGGTTTTTGTTTCAAGTAAGCTAATTGAAATGGTAATATCTGTTTGACAGCCAACGAGTGATTGGCATTGTAAATGGAGCATTTGTGGTTGCTATTTTAGCCAGCTTCACAGTTCTAGTGGTAACTCTTTCTCCATCTGAAGCCCTTCTTCTTGCCACCTCATTCATGTCTTCTTCTGAGCTGTGATCAATTTGACCACCACCCAGATATTAACTTCTCTGCCTTTACAATGCATGATCAGGGAGCTGCATCAGGAGGATTAGAATTCAACTCACTTCTTCATGCCAACTTTGCAGCAGTACCACGGAGCATACCAGTTATTGCTCTCGCATTTGTTTACCAGGTAATTGTCATTCTTACAGAATTCTTTTCTGGATGTTGAAGTCTCTTCTGGTTGCATCTCTGGGGTCATTGCCACATCACGCCTGTGATATGTGAAACAGGGGGTAGTACCTACTATGATCAATTCATGAGCAACAACCATAATGTTGACTGGGCTACAAAAAATGCAATACTCACTTTCTGGATTCTTGCAGAATGTGGTGCCAGTTGTGGCAACAAGTCTAGAGGGAGATCTTCCTAGAGTCAGGTGTATTTGTCACTCCCTTTATGACCTCGTGCTTTTTTATATTGCAATTGCTTCAGTTTTCTGATCTGAATTTTCTGTATTATCTGTTTGAATATCTGTAATCATACAAAGTTTTCATTTTCATTTCATTCATGTACATTAATACTTACCAAACTGTTGGTGAGAGAGTGACACTTGATAGCAAGTGTAGCAGCTGCAAGAATGATGTCTGGACATTCCCTTCTCCACCCTAGTGCTGTGTTGGAGATTGGATTTATCCTGCAATTTATGAATATCATACCTGCACCTACTCTGAAATGAGATGGCAGCTGTAAAGTTTGAAGGGGTGAAGAGGTCATAGGCTTTTTATTTTTTGAGCAGACTGCAACATCATGCCTTCTTTTTACCATCTTGTGCCATCAATATCCTTATTGCTGCCTTCCTCCTCCTAATTACTATCCAGAAAGAGACACAACAAGAATGCTTGAAGGAAGCCATCACAACTCTGGTTTTTCCCTTTACAAAACTAGTACAATGAGATTTGATATCCAACTGGATGGGTATTTCTGTTACAGGACTGCAGTGGTTTTGGGCACAGGAGTTCCATTAGTCATGTTTCTGGTATGGAATGCAGTAATCCTTGGCACCAATTCCTCGTTGATAGATTCCAATGGAGCAATTCAAGCTATATCTGATCCACTGATGCGGCTTCGATCAGCTAGTGGCATTGTTGGGGTGAGTAGTTCCTGTGCTCTATAGAATTTCACAGATGAAGAGGTGATGTCCAATACTTTTATGAGTGACAGTCACAAGATTTATGGCCCCACTCAAAAGGCGGCAGAATAGAGTTTGAAGTTAGATGAAACACATGAAAAAAAATCTAGCAGAAGAGGTCAACATATCTGGATGGAATCTAAGGATACTCCAATGATGGGAGGTTGTTGGGTAGTTACTGTATGTCCTCAACCTGAAAAGAAAATGATAGGGCAAGGTACTGAAAATTGTGTGTGGAAATGGATGTTGAATTGCAGCCAACAATTGAGGTGTTTTCATTATTCGCAGTTGCAACATCTTACATTGGTTTTACATTAGGGCTGTCTGACTTTCTTTGTGACTGTAAGCTGACAAACTTTCTCAGCTCATAAAATCCTGATCTGAGTTCTTTAGTGACAAGATCTGCAGCTCTTCTCAATTCTTTCTTTTTAGGATCTGATGTCTCTGAGGTTTCATATGCCTGTAGAGGAAATGGGTAACAAGATCCTGAAGTTTTCCACTGCAGTGCTGAAGCTGCCTGGGGGAGGACAACGGCAGCCATTACCATATATTCTGACTTTGTTCCCACCTCTTGTTCTGGCGTTGTTATCACCTGATATTTTCTACAAAGCACTTGACTTTGCTGGCACATATGGAGGTGTTTTTCTCCACAGATTCTCCATTGCTGAACAATTGCCATTTTCTTTTTTAGAGTTATTGTGAGGCCAAAACCTGAAGCTTGATAAAAAAAACATCTCCACAAGCTATATGCCACTATCCAGGTTGTGCAGATAGCTGCTGGGCCCAGTGAAATGCAGAGACAATTGATGTGCACTAAAATCCTTTGTTTACATTTGGATATCCCTTCATGAATTCATGTAATTTTCTTGAACCCAGAGTCACCATTTTGCACATGAAATTACTAACACATTTGTTGTTTGTTGTTTCATTCTCAGTGTTGGTCTTGTTTGGAATATTACCAGCGGCAATGGCATGGTCTGAGAGGTATACAGACACTTGTCTTCCTCCTGCTGTGAAACCCATTGTCCCTGGCGGCCGTTTTACTCTAGCAGTTGTAATGGGAGCAGCTGGCCTTGTTATTACATATGAGGCTTTGAATTCATTGTATCCTTGATTCATGTGGCATCTTGATTTTTCATTGACTCCATCTCTATTGGTCACACCTGTAGTGATAGCAATTATTGGTCCTTGGCCCATAAGGACCTTGAGCATCTTTCTGTTCACAATGTAATCCTGAACTCTAGACATGGCCACTATATTTTGGCAGCAAATCTGATGATGATTTTAATATGTTTTCCAATTTTTTTCTTCCACAATAATTTCCATTCTCTAATGAGGGTCTGTCTTATGTTTCAGAGAAGCCTTTGAAATTGAATTATATCCGTTCTCATGTGCTTTCTTACTATTGAATTTAGTATCCATGTTGCCAGAAATCAGACTCTCCATATAATGTTCAGTTTTTCCTTGTTGATCACATCATGACTTGGATAAATACACATGCACATAATGAATTCCAGAAGTGAATGTCAATAGAAAAATATAACTGAGGGAGACATGTGTTGTTGTAAGTCTCCACACTTTTGGCAGGATTGGATTCTTTGATCATTGAAGGGGTCAGAGCTACAACAACACTCATCCAACAGGTATACAATATATGATGCCCAATCTTGAGATTTCTGCCCAAGACCTTATGACCCTTCTCCATTTGAACCCATGTTGTCATCCAAATGGATGCACTTCTTATGCAAAACAATATGCTATCACCAGTGCATGAAATCATCTGTAATTTTTGACAATAGATACATATATATAATCTTTGTTGGTAAACATATATATGTATGTAGACATTAAAGTTTGTCAGTATGATGAGTTACATTGAAAAGCTCTCATGCATTTCTTCTTTCAACAGATGGACCATTCCCAAGCATTCATGTAAGCCCAACTACCTCCATTGTGCTTCAATACATATGATTGGGTCTGACACTAGAATTTTATTTTTAATAAAAGGAAATATGCAACATTTTTTGAAGGAAATTGCAAACCAACTAACTTCCTGTTGTGGAAGGGAAATAAGTAACAAAATATTGGAAGAGAAATCCAAAATTTCTTCCACATCATAAGGGATGGGATGGATCTTTACAGTTCCAGTTTATCATGTTGTATGTATATGGTAGAAATTGCAAACATGAATACAAAACAATTTTGTGAAATTTTACAGCATCAATCATATATGGCTTTGATTGAAATCCACAACACAATGTCCACAGTGTTTTAAGTTGATATTTCCTATCATTGCTGCACGCACTTGGTTCACTTTTTTTGAACTTAAAATCTTGAACATCATCTGCCAAATAGATTTATCATGTCCATGCTATATTCAACATCAGATCTCCAACTAAAAAGTAAGTGATCAAATGCTGATTGTGCTTACTTGTATCTTATTGACACAGACAGGGCACATCTGGGTACCACTTTGCCATGTTGGTTTCCTTAACAGTAAGGTCATAAGTCTACCTGCAAGAAACATGGCATGTGTTAAAGAGTACATTTTTGTATGGATTTCACAGTTAGTCAGAAAATGTCCTCTTCTCTTGCACCTGCAGCCCAGGACTTGGGATGTTTTCTATTTTTATGTTTTCCACATTCTATAACAAGGGCAAATGTCATTACCTGTTGTTAGAGCTTCGTTCATCCAGGCATGTGAGCATGCTACTGTGGACATACTGTCTATCTTTGGGCCTGGCAAGCTCCCATTCCCACCATCATTTGGCCTTCTGCACATCAATGCCAGGACATGTCCTTGGCTGCAGGGCAGCTGGACTGTTTGACCACAACCAAATTAAAGCCATGAATTATACGGAGAAATCACTACATTTCTCTATGTTGTTATTACCAGCACATCCATCCCCAATGAAATCCAGTTCCTTAATATCCATATGGGGGGTTGCTGATGGCCTCCACTTTGACAACTAGCGTTTCTGCAGTGCCCACTGCAGCTGTCACTATGTTTGTTCCAGTTATCAAGCTACTTGCTTGAGGGACCTCCAAAGATGAGAGCCTGCTGTGCTTTTACTGTTGTATAACATCAGGAGCTGCAGTCTGAACTCCATCAATAACAATTTCAGATCCAGAAATTTTCCGCACCTGCAGGTGGAACAGACATGGGGCAAATTAAGTTCATTGTTTATGGCAGTTGGTTTCACTTGCTAACATGGTCCCTTGGATGCTACAGGTCATAAAAAAGTGCATGAGTTTAAATCACGACATGATGATGAAAAAATTATTGAATAATTTATTTCAACTTTTCAACTACAGATTGTAGGGTGGATCTCTTTAGTTCATTCACCAGAGATCTCCCTCCAAACCGTACATGCAACTTTTATTGAATACGGCTTTCAACACCCCATTTTTTGTTTAAATGGAATAGATAATGAATATATATATTTTCATTTCCATGATGCTTACTCACTTTCAGATTGAGTATCCGTTTCCTTCTCTTCCGATTTGTAGGAAATCATGTATTTCATAAATCATTATGGTATAATCCTTAGGTTCAGAAAAAGTTTTTAAAAAATTGTATTTGATGCCAGGCAACTGGCAAACATGGGAATCTAAGGTTCCCAGAAACAGGTAAATTGCTAAGCTCAACTTGGACCTATCTTTAGGTCAGTCTAGTTATCTGAGATCACTAGTCTTTATCTCCAGTTGTTTCCTTGCCTTTCTATCTTCAGTTTTATTCCCCCTCCCATCTTTACCTTCACTATCATCCCCAGGGCTGTCTGAATAGTTTGGGGTGCGAGAGAAGAGGACATTTTGTCCCAATAGTTGCCTAAAAAGACCAGTTTCTTATTCTCTTTCCAGTTACACACAAGATTGGAGAATCCTCATCCTGTACACATGGAACTGATCATTGGCCTTCATCATTCCCAGCAATTCTACTGATGAATTCACAATGTGACAACTCTATGTCACATTTACAGGGTGTTGAAATCATCAGAGCTTACTCAATATTTCCAAGTGATGTATCTCCCCAAACCCAAAAGCCTTGGAAATTGAAAAAGACCAGTGACAACTCAATGTTGATGAACAAGAACGCATGACATCTGGGCTAGAGCAGGTATTTGCCACATGGCAGAGGAAAGGAGCACAAACCTGTTGCTGTACCTCATGGGTGACTTGTCCAGCATGGAAATACCACAGATCTCTTGAGTCAATCAAGGCTGTCATCCACTGTTGGCATTCACCTTAGCTGACCTTTGAAATGACCTGCAGTAAGAAATAAGTGTGTGCAGCTCAGTAAGTATCAAGCAGAGCTCGTACTGATGTAGAATTGACTTGAATTGCTAGATAAAAGGCAGAAGGAAAATTATGACACAAGAGAAATGAATAAATTAGTTTGATGAATATGTTTCGTTAGAACCTTTAGAATGCTGGACAGGTGCTGGCCAGGATGTAGATGGGCTTCTTCATATCCACCAAAGACCAGAGCTCAAGAGCATAGGTCCATTATGCTGTATGAAGCTGCCAACCAAGAGTGTTACATGAGAATGAAGCCAAAGAGTTCCATATACAGCTCCATGGATTGAGTGTGCTCAAACCCAAAAAACATTCTCCTGTAGACAAGACACTTAACAACCAAATTGGGTTTAGGTGCTACTTGACATTTAGTTCCATTACTACAACATACTCCTGGAGAAATGTTGAACAGAGAGCTAACATTTGCTGAAGATTAGTGTTATGTTGAGAACCTGAATTCTTTGTTGGCAGCAAGTATCAACCATAATCTGCAAAGAATTGAAGCTGAATTTTGTACTCCCAGTGTGCAGTTTTCCAGGATACGCTCCCAACTGAAATAAATCACTTTCTGATTTGCAATAGTGCTGTAGCACATACACGGCCATACCCAATGCAAGCTTTTGTGCTTCACGAGCTGATGATGTTTCATCAATGTCATTTCTTGAGTCCCTTTTGCGTACCAGAGGAGTTTGTATTCTCACTGATAAATTGTTGCTTGCTGCAAAAGATTCTCCTCCTGTCAGTAAGCTGACAGGTCCCAATCCATTGTTGCCAGTATCATCACCTCTTCCTGACATCCTCATCAAAAACATACAAAGAAGTGCCTCCATTCCTCGCAAACAAGTTTCCCCACCAGCTTCCATCAGCTCCACCAATATGAAGCCCATGCCACCCTGTACCATCGTGGACCATGAGCTGGAGTTTACCTGCCATGGTTGACACCTGAGAGCAAGCATCCACCTCCATGATGCTAGTAATTCTCTGACTAGAAAAGTTGCTGGCAAAATTTGGCATTTTACTAATCCTCTCCACAAAAGAACAAGTGCATTCACAAGTGCTCCTCCATTGCATCTGCTGCAATCCTCTGACTTCAGGCCAGTAGTCTTCTGGATGGTAGAGTTAGTGTACTCCAAATTGATGCCTTCACTTGCAGTTGATCTGCCAGTACTTTCTTGTTCAAAAGGAGCACTGATATATGACATGCATGCATAACACAAACCAAAAAACATAGTTGGTGATAGTAGTGCCAGTTGAAGGGCAAGTGCAAGGGTCCGCCGTGTCAGGCCACTCTCCACTCGCCACTCACCACCCACCACTTGCAGTGTAAGAGATTTGTATAACTGCCCACTGTTCAATGATGCTTCAGCATTGCTTTGTAGGTTGCTACTCACTTCACCTGAGGCTGACATACTGACTTCTTGTCCACCATCAACCCTGAGAATTATGTGAAGAATGTAAGAGTACAAAATATGAGATTCCAAAAACCTTCAGAAACCCAAAGAAGAGAATGTAGAAACAGCAACTGTTACAATCCTGTCTGAGTTTCTGCAAGCATGAACCACATCTAACAAACACAAATGCATCAAATCACTATGGGGGTTATTGCACCATAAATCTTTCCTAATACACTCTGCATGCAGCCATAATTTGTGGTGCCACAATCCTACCTCAGATTTTGTGACTGTGAATCAGGTTCAAACACAAATGCATCAAAGCCTCCAGACGGTGCAACACCAGTGATCTGCAATAAAAGGCCCTCCATTGAAAAACAGATTGCTGCCAGGTGGTGACGCAGCAAGTGCCGGTTTGCATCTACAAACGGATCCCTAGAACAGCAGTCATAAGCCTTGGCACAGGCTTCAGTTAGTCGATTGGCCAATGACATTGACCCACTCAACTCCTGCTTACCAATCATACTACTGTGCCTGTCCACAGTCCTCTCCTTCGGCTCAATTTGGCTTGGATGATCCAATGCAGGAAGCTCATACTCCCCATTGGAAGCAATTGCTCTCAAATAGTCTGTAAGCCTTTCTTGCAACTGTGACATCAACCCAGTTTCCTGCTCACAAAACACTTCTCTCCCAGGAACAATAGGAACCTTCCTTTGCCTCTCCATCAACAAATCCTCTAGACGAAGACTTTCATTTCTTTGTCCCTGCTGACAAGCATTGATGGGCAGTTCCTCTGGACTAATGATGACAAGTTCGTCTCCTCCTGATCCAGGCTCTTCTCGCCTGCAAACTACCTTTTCTTGTACTGTTGCTACATGGTCCACAGCATGACCCAATGCTGGTTGCTTGCCTAAAGTATCCTTATCACCAGTGAATGTCCTTCCCCTCAAGGAAAAGGAGAGCTGACGCTTTGCGGCTGTGATATGTTTTGCAACCTTCTCTGAACTGCTAGTTTCAGACATTACAGTGTAAGATCCATCTTTGACGATCACATGCTGTGGACTAACCTCTTGCCTGTCAACATTAGATGACAGGACCTCATGTTCTGGAACTACAGACTCATGTGCACCACTAATTGAGACAGCTTCAGAGAGAAATTCAACCATGCTACCTGTGGGTGGTTCTGAAATTCCTAATGGAAATAGAGGAGCTGGGCCCTCTGAGGACAGTTGTGGGTTGGTAGAAGAAGGCCCAGATTGACCTCTTGTTGCTAGAGAGGCCATGAATGATGAAATTTGTTGACAACTCTGTTGCAATGGTTCTGCCTGAGATTCAAATTTGCCGACAGATTGTGAGGATTCTGAGTCCCCATTCATCTGTTGCATGTGCATCTTTCTATGCCACATCTCTAATTCATCTATTACACGCTTGCGGATCTCACCAGAAATGCTGGCCAATGCCTTCTGAGAAGCTGCTAAACCTGCAGTCTCTGCAGCAATACCTGTTTGTTCAGGAACCTTGTTAGTAAAAGAGGTAACTTGGGACCAAAAGATCTGATGGAAAAGCTTAAAGAGCACCACCTAGAATCCCCCAAGGAGTATCTAATGATACACTCTCTAAGCAGTAAATATGCCATGGTACCACTCCAGAGAATAGCATCAGTAGATTTGTACACAAAAGACATAACACCCTCATAATTTAGATTACATACCTGCAGCGACACCTAGGACAAAGGAGGATTCTTGAGGATCAACCAGGGCGTGGAGAGCCTCAGCAGTTCTCTCTGTAGCATAGAGTTTTGCAAACTCCAAGGCAGGGCCTAGAGCCTGGTGGATTGTGGCTGTGATGATCTGCATGAAACAAAGTCTTGAAATTCAGGAATTCAGTTCCATGTAGTTCATGAAGATCATTCATTTAGATGAGCTTGTCATTTGACTCCCCTGTTGTGATTGAAGGTGGTTTGCACATGAGAGTGGAGACACAGCCTGTTACCAACATCCAGACAACCTATAACTGCATCCTGTAGTACAGATTTGAATGGCCCTTCCTTACATGTTCTGCTGCTGTCTCCACCTGCCCAGTTCTGAACTGCTCCAGTTCAGTGTCCCTTGCATTGTTTGCACCAGCCACCTCCCTTGATGTGCTTGACAGCACTACCTGCAACAAAAGGTTCCAAGTGCTCACTCTGAAACTAAGGTCCAGAAGCAAGGACCCTGATCCCCAACTGTGAAGCAGGCTCAAAGTATTCAAGGGGTCAAAAGCAGATCCGTGACCAGAGGACCAGCTGGCATACATATGACCAGCAGTGCAAGCTAGTAAAATAGTGTGATGAGCATGATGAGCTGCCAGAAATGGAAAAAAACTGCTCTAATGTTTTAGCTAGTACCAATCACCACTGATCTTAACATAGAAGACAATCCACAAAAGTAGCTTCAGAAGGCCCAAAGGCACTCTTCACCATCTCCTCTTTTTTGGATCTCTACCAAAAGGTTTGTACAGAAGACAAAGACAGCAGTGTAGCAATGTTACCTGTAGATTTTCAAGAGCATTGTGCAGGACAGGTGGGACAACATTGAGAACTGCAGCTCGTGCTGCATTTCCAGCTACAGTGTCCACAACAAAATCTACTATCCTCCGTAGATGTGGTCTTTGCTCCAAAAAACTGCGCTGCAACACCACTCAACAAGCCAAACAATCTGATACATATAACAGAAGAGGGGACCATTCCAAACTTCACAAATCCTATCACATGCCACCATCTTTGGTTTTCAGGAATACAGAACTCAGATGTGACCCCAGAACGGCTCCAATGAAAGTATGTCCAAACACAAACCTGAAGCTTCCATTTCAGATGATCTTCTGTAGAGGAAGATAGCTTGTTTAGAGCAATATTCTCCCCTGCCATCATGCTGGATGAGATGTCCCAAGACACAGATGGTCCTGGATTCTGGACAGGAGTGATCTTACGGACGAAACGTGTTCGTTGAAGACCAGGGCTAGCAGGCCAATTGGGTTCTCGCTGCCGCTGCCTGCGCTTCTTTCCCTCTACCAGCACTCCCCTCATTTCCTGCACAAACAGTGTGCAACTAGTTTCAAAGACAAGTTTCCCCTAGGTGTTGAGATTGAATCCCAAGCCCTCTTAAAAAAAACCAGAGAAAAACCATATGTTTCAAGAGGAAATTGTCTTTTAGCAGAACTTCCAAAAATCAGACACATCAAACCTAGATAGAGACTGCAATTGTATGAGCAGTCTCTACAAAACAGTACCCACATGCAATGGTAAAGGACAAGACATTTCATTCAGATGATGAATCAATGATTCCAGGCCAAATAAATCAGGTGCCTCCCAACACAGCCAGCTGAGATTTCGCCAAGAAAAAAGGGCCAAAGGAGGATGCAGAAAGATTGCGCTTGCATACAAAATAGTTGAGGCCCTCTGATGCCAGAGAGGACATAAAGGCAGGCATCCTCAGAGCTTCTCACCATAAGCAAAGGGCAGCAATGCTGAATGTAGCGTGCATCCACAATCCCCAGCATTGTGTCAAGTCCCTCAGCGAAGACTGCATCTCCTGCTAGTGGCTCTACAACTTGGGCATCAGTATCTTCCTTGGTCTTAGAAGTATCCCATAGGCTACATCGTCCCTTCTTCAGCCACTCATTTGCACTGCAGGGTGATAGTTCCATGTACTCAAAGAATCCATCCAAGGATGCAAGAATACAGATACTGCCCACCTGCAATTTCCCAAACAGGATAGAGATATCTTGTTTATATTCTCCAGCCAAGTCCTTCACAACTCTCTAGCTTTCTGCCATTTCAGTTCCACACTCTACGGCATGGCTTACACCTAGATTGGAAAGTCCTTAGATATGTTTGTTCAACAAATAGGTCTTCAGTCTCATCAGAGTGAGATCTAGAATAAGTGGAAACCTGAAACTAGTATCATTGGCATTTGTGACTCACCCCAAAATGTGGGTTTGAAGGATCTAGTATTGGCACCAAGTACACATCTCGGAGTGCAGAAATTATAGTTTGAATATGAGGATGATGCAGGGCCTGCCAATCTGCCTGCAGACAACTTCCAATCAGAATGATCACCATAAACTACATTCAGAAGTTCCATGGGCAGGCACCCATGTATTTTTCTTCAACCCACCTACACTATGGTCAAATCATTGCATGGTCAGACACTCCATTAGAGTCAAGGTATTCAAGAGATTATGAGATAGCTGCCGTTACTGCCTGATACTGATCTGAATGCTCAACTTCCCCATCCATTCCTTCCAGCTACTTAACATTCTGTCACAGCCTGATCACAGAACACCTCACAACAAAATTCTCCAGAGGAAAGGTGACATGCCTTGAGCAAACGAAGGAATTCCAAGATCCATGGCAGATTGAGAAGAAGAGATCCCTGCATTCGTGCTTTGACTAGGATTGAAACAACATTGATGGGAGGCTCAGATCTGGTTGTGTCCCACATTGTATTTGTTGGACCATTATGAATCTCAGGCCCTGGGGCAGGGGGTCGAGCACCAGCACCTGGTGATACAAAGAGATATCTGAAACATGTTTCGAAGTCACATGTTTAGCCACCATTTCTTTACAATGTTAGAAAGGAAAAGCCATGGTGTTTCTCTAAGGTGTCAGCTTCAGAAGACGGAAATAAACATAGAAATACTGGTGCTCTGCACAAGGTGACAACCCACACAAATCCAGAAATATTCAATTTGGGTAGGAGTTTACTTTGCATTCTCACCCTAGCATCCCTGCCAATGCCTTCAGAGCAAGTACTCTTTGTGTGAAGCCTGAACCAATATCCGCAGAATCTCGTGAATGAGGAGGAAGCCTGAAACCAAGAGCCAAATGACCTCTGTCAGGGTTCAAAAGTAACTGATATCTTCACTGCACATTATTATGAGGTACACCATTAGGGAATCCTGAGTTGTGTGTCCGGAGAGACCCAAAATCAGAACTGCCAGTGCAAGCCACACAGGCAACTGGAAGCACAATGATCCAAGGGTACTGGGTCCATCACATGAAGGGAGAGTCCATATCTTACTCTGTAAGTATGTGAATCTTGCCCTTGATGCTCCAAATCATTTGCATACTGAGTCGATGACTGTCTGCTGCTTCCAGAAACCAAATATAGATACGCAATGCTTGTGGGAAGAACCCAGAAAATCTACTCCAGGAATCAACCTGGACCATGGACTTGTCCTTTGCAAAACCAGCACTTCTTGCCTTGTTCAGTACCTGTGGGTCACAGACCACAATGATCCCACCTTCATCATAAGGGCAACAGATAGACAAGGATTGCCATGCACAATTTAATCTGCAGAGGGTTGACACTACCAGTAAACAAATAGATCAATGCTCATATCCAGGAAGTGGAAGATTCAAAATGAATTCACAAGCTGCTTAAGAAGGATCACAACTGACATCAAGTTGAAAATCCTGTTTCCTGGAAAGGCAATTGTCTGAAAAACAGTAGAAAGCCATCCACCTGTGCATTTCCAGTTGAAAAGTCATTCATGCTCCTGAGCTCTTGGGACTTTGTTCTCTGATCCATGGTTTTGACTTGGCTCCAAGGGCTACTAGGTGCAAGGGCAAGCCGACTTTCCCCAATGTCTGAACTATTGACCACTTGCTTCTGTGTTCCAGTTGTGAGGCGTGTACTTGTTGTGGAAGTAAGCCGATCGTGAAGACGCTGAAGTTTTGCTGGATCTTGCTTAACCAAGCTAGTGACCTCAGGGTCAGTCTCTCCGCAGGAAGAAACCTGGTAAAGATGAAGCCAGAAACTAAGAGATGCATCCAGCACAGAGGAGATACCTTAACTATGCACAGACAGGTCATGAAATTGAAATAAAATTTCCAAACTGGTAATGAAACCACAGAGTAACATAGTGCATGTTTAGTCCCTCACTCAGATGTGAATATCATGAATTCAAATGCTTCTTATTCTCATACTTAAAACTCCTGACCACCCTTACCTGCAGGACTTGCTCCAGAAACAACTCTGCAAGATGAACAAAAACCTTCCATCAGAATGTAATGAAACACCAAACTCCAGAATTGGGCATCCAGTATTAAAGAGGTTTCTCAACTGCTGGCTACACAAATGCAAGCAATGATGTCTGTAACAGGCTATCACACCATTGAAAGAGGATACCCACAAACCATGCAATATGACAGCAGACAAGTGACCCTACAGTAGTGCCATAAATGCCTGAAGCAGTATTCCAGCAGCCCGAGCAGAAATAATTCCTCACCAGCAAACCAAGGGTAGTTCTCAACCAGCAGAACCTGTAGAAATTGTCTCACTGCCTCTTTCATTGTGCGATATCCTTCATCCTCAGAACCACTAGAAGCCCAGCCGAACGCAGTGGTGGTGGATGCTGCCTCCCTCATGATTGAATAAAAATGATCACGACAATGTTCCCTGTTATTATAAGCTCGTTGCTCCTCCTGCAAAACTATATATTGTAAGAAAAAGGAATCCAGATTCTCACTTGTCCACACTTAGACATCAGGGATTTTGAACTTGGGAAGTTTGACATGGGCTTGCTATTGCCATATTCTGATTCCAGTAACTCGACAAGTTTGAGTCACTGCAGTTCTCTACCAAGCTACATACACAGGCCACTACCCACCTACTAAGAGCAAAAATTGTAATCACCCTCAATCATTCCAACAGTTAACAAGTCACAACAACTTACAGGTGTCTTGAAAATGTTACGAGAATCACGAGCAGCATGAAATGGAAGAAACACAGGTACTCCTGGTAATGTCCAACTATT
>Ga0209611_10001475_pt1 | contig 40243 bp, 19 predicted proteins | sample S1TSphgellanicum_3_FD_187693 | JGI IMG/M metagenome (GOLD analysis project Ga0209611, IMG submission 187693) | Host-associated microbial communities from peat moss isolated from Minnesota, USA - S1T2_Fc - Sphagnum magellanicum MG (SPAdes) (version 2) | ecosystem: Host-associated > Plants > Peat... | reverse complement strand
TGTTTTCAGCATAAGAAACATCTTTAGAAACATGTAGAGATCCTCGCTAAAATGTAAACATGCACAGAGGACATTCTTGGTCACTTAGACAATGAATCAAATTCAGAGACCAAGATGGTAAGATCTGACTTTCGTACAACATGGAAAGTAACCATCGAGATTAAAAGAGAAGGTAAACACTAAGATAAATCTCACAACAATATAATAGTAAAAAGACAGAAAACGACACTACATCAAGAATTCAAATTGAGAAATAGATGAGGAACTAGAGCTAAAAAATTCAACACAAGATACAGAAGGACATAAACATATTATTAATAAAATGAATCGACGAATAATAATAGCATAGAAAAGGTTAACTAACGTCACAAGGAATAATGCTAAAGGATTATAGATAATTAAATTGGAGAACGGATACAATTTTCTTCTTGCATAAAATCTAATCAATATAAAATTGACAATACAATAACAAGAATAGTACTAGTGGCAAAAAGAAAATTAAACATTACCCTACACAATGGATTCAAAAATATTGACAACAATCCCAACATTGGACATAGTACAACATTGAAAAGGCACATAAATGTGCAAAGGAAACATTGAACCTAACGACAATAATGGAACCAAAGTATTGGGGGTGGTGTTCATTCAAGGAAGGACCTAATTCTAGGAATGCAAAACAAATATGCCATAGGGTCGCTTTAGTAAACCCCAAACAATAACATTGGAATACACCATCACTTTTCAATCCGTCTTGGGATACTCCAAATGATTGATTCCCAATTGGAGATATGTGGTGAGAAGTATGATTGGAATAGTAATAGGAATAATTGGGAGAAAAGAAAATTCTAACATCCCTACTTGGAAAAGCTCAATAAAGTGGGCCAATTAAAAAGCCAAAAAGATGGCGGTGGGTGTTCATTAACACAAACTAAATGATGGCCACAATAGACCATTGTCATAGGAACACTTTCGATTTAAATCATGCAATCCCATTGGTGAAGCATTGAAATCGTCCCAAGGGGGAAAATTCCAAGGGGATTATAGGGAACATAAAAAAAACTTTTAAAATGCAACAACACAAGGCTTGAATACAAGGGTTGAATACAAATAACATAATTTAACACTTATTACAAACTATTGAGCCAAAAACTAAATCATGTGGCTTTAAAAGCTTTAAAATAATCCTAGTCCAAACAATATGATAACATACATGAGCACCAAGTCAGGCCAAAAATAATTGAAGGCTCATGGCCAAATTTTTATACGTCCAATTTTCCCACAAATTAAATCAATATGCTCAAAGTGAAAGAATGCAAAAAGAAAAATGAAACTTATGAGAAATCCTATGATATGAATCATGTCCAGTGACATATTCAATTTTCCCACCATTTGTAAACAATGACCCCATCTAGGAAGTCTTAATTTTTAGTAACCCAATGTAAGTAAATTTGGACCTAAGAAAATATTAGTGGATGCCTCAGAAAAGTTGTGTGTCATAAACTATTTATTTTTTATAAAAACTTGTCAACTTTAATGGTATTTTTTTTGGGATCAAACCATTAATGGAACAAAAAAAATGATAAACAAATTTTTTATAAATTAATAACTACATGGACATGTGTGTAGGAAAAATAAAAATTGATATCGTCACACAAATCATAACCCACCCAAACACAAATTCTTAAATATTATAAAGGTTCAGTTATATAGCCTAATTTAGGAAAAGTTAAAAACATGTTGGCCAAGTCTTATAAACATTACAATGCTATCACGCTACCCTTGATTGCCATTATTTTATAGATGTCGGGCCACAAAGTGTGTAACATGGTGGAAAATACTGACAAGAACACTAGTAGGGTTGATAATTGATTACATGCCAAATGACCAAAACACTAATCACTATCAATTTACATTCCAGCAATTGCTTAACAATTACAAATTAATATGAATGTACATTTAAAACGGTTAACAATATTTTGTTGAACTTTAAAAGGTAACAAAATTAATTACAAATTGGTTAGCATGAATAGAAAGGTTGGATTTGCAACAACAAACTATCATGGTTTCTTGGAAAACTATGACCATTCACAATGCATAGTAATGGCAAGTCATTGAATTTGAGTGGTAACAAGTTGCACTATAAGTATAAGTTGTTGAAATAGAATTAGGTTTAAATCATACAAAAGTTTGCAAATGCTAAAAGAACACATAATAGTGGGGCTGAGACCTCAAAGAAGGAGAGGGACATCTTTTCTATGGACGAGTTCAAAGCAACGCTTGAAAAGAAAGCAAATGGCAAAATCAAGGAGGAGAAGCTTTCAGCTGTAGCACCAAGAAGTGATAGAAGAGGAGGTAAGTTTAATGTGCCCATTTTTTCACGAGGAATGAACGTTTTCCAAATCTTTCAAACTTGAAGGATAGTCTTTCAAGGTTATATAAATTCATAAATTTGCTTGTTTCAAATCTGCAAGTAGAGCCATTTCCAACTTAGACCAAACAACCCAAGAAGCAAATTACTGTCCTATTTTCAATTTTGATTTCAATTTCAATTTTGACCTTAGAAAGACCAAATTATTTTCTAGACCTTGGAAGAGTTCTTGGATTAATGTTCTTGCAATGGCCGCTTTACAACAACAGATGAATTTCAAAGGCGGTCGGATAAGATTATTGTCCAAAGATCTCAAACACTTATTGGAGTTCTTTGGTGCTATGTAGAGCACTGAAGAGCTCGATGAAGTTATTCATAATAATATTAATTAATAGTTTTCTCCAAGAAATCAAGATTATATATGTATTTTTTGGAATAATCTTTTAGCGCAATTTAGATCTGAAATGAGTTTTAGGTTCTCAAGTGATTTCATGGACCAAAAAAAATTTGGAGGTGTTTAATCAATGCTGATCGAGAGCTTCTAGGATGAATGCAAGAATTTGAGTTCACAAAGAAAATGCAATCATTCGAGTTGTAGGGTTGTACAAAGTGCACCTTAGAATTAAAAGAATCACCTTGTAGCAAAGGAGGGTGTCTTAGATAGATGCATAAATGTCAACCAGTCATTCTCTAGGTGTTTAGTCAACACTGATTATGAGGTCCAAGCTTAACATGGATTGAATTCCCACAAATCCATGGAGCTCTCATTAATTAATGATATCGAAATCTAGGAGGACTTTTCTCGAATGATTTAGGGTTAGGGTTATAGAATTTTGCAATTAAGGTTAGTATGAGGATGTAGGGTTTAAAGTTGTAGGATTTAAGTATATAGGTTAGCATGATTTAGGGTTTAAGGTAACATGATTGAAAGATTTAGGTTTCCAAGATTAAGGATTTTGGATTTTAGGAATTTTGGTTTTAGGGTTCTGAAATTTAAGGTTTAAGGGATTTCGATGAAGGAATTTAAGTTCAACTATTTAGGGTTTAGGATTTAAGAATTTAGGGTTTTAAGGATCCAAGATTTAGGGTTCCCATTCCAAGATTTAAGGTTTTAACATTTCGTGATTTGGTTTTGAATTCCAAGATTTAGGATTTTAGGGTTCCAAAATTTAGTGTTCAAAGAAATTGCATGTAGGGATGTAGGGTTCCACATTTTAGGGTTGAGGATTCAAAGATTTAGGGTTTTAGGAATTCAGAATTTAGGGTTCGAGGCACTTGGTTGTAGGGATTTAGGTTCCATTATTTAAGGTTTAAGATTGCGTTTAAGGTTCCAAAATTTAATGTTTAGGGCAATTGGATGTAGAGATGTAGGCTTCCATGATTTAAGGTTTAATATTTGAGGATTAAAAATTTTCAAGTTCTAGCATGTAAGGTTTCAGATTCCAGGATTTAGGGCCTTGGAATTTTGATTTTAGGGTTCCAGAATTTAAGGTTTAAGGCACTTCAATGTAGGGATTTAAGTTCCACTATTTATCGATTAAGATTCCAAGATTTAAGGTTTTAAGGATCCATGATTTAAGATTCCAGCACTGGGATTTATGGCTTAAAGGTTCCATGATTTAAAGTTTTGGATTCTAGGATTTTGGAATTTAGGGATTAGGATAGATGGATGTAAGGATTTAGGGTTTAGAATTCCAAGATTTAGGGTTTTGGATTCCATGAATTTTGGTTTTAGGGCTGTAGGGTTTTGGATTGCAGGATTCAAGAATTTAAGGTTCCAAAATTTAGGGTTTAAAGCAATTGGACGTAAGGATTTAGGGTTCAACAATTTAGGGTTTAAGATTCCTAGATTTAAGGTTTTTAGGTTTGAGCATGTAGGGTTTTGGATTCTAGGAATTTTAATTTGATGGATGTAAGGTTTTGAATTCCATAATTCAAGTATTTAGGGTTCAAGGTAGTTGAATGTAGGGATTTGAGGCTCCACAATTTAGGGTTTAGGATTCCAAGATTTAAGGTTTTCTAGTTCCAGCATTTAGGGTTTTGGATTTCTCTCAACACCTTCTAATGACTTGCATATAAAATGTATAGGGTTTGGAGATGTTGGATGCAGATTAGATGTTAGTTCAGAGGTACGCATTTCAAGTTTAGTTTATTGTTATGTTTGGAAATGATTTAATCGAGTTGATTTTGATAGAGATTTGTCTTTATGAAACCAGTGAATTGCTTTTGTTAGAACGAACATTTTATTTCTTGCACAAGGACTGCTTTCTTTTATAAAATTTGCGATTTGTTTTTTGTACAACCAACAATTTGTTTCTTGCAAAACTTGCAGTATGTTTTTTGTATAATCAACAAAATTTTCCACTTATAGCTTAAGATATAGATCTTGAGATTTCCATTTTTGTTATGACATGGAAAATTAACTCACCATTTGTGGCAGTTTGACGAAAAGGTAACAAATAAGGAGAAATATTTGGATTCGACAACATGAGTTTTGGACTACGAAGAAGTAAGTCTTTACAAGGAATTATCATTTCAAAGCTTTTGTTTTCATTTCTTTGTTTCAATTGTTGATGTTTAGTTTAAGGTTGTTTGAAAATATTATGTGTTGTTTGTAATGCTTCCATTCTTTAGGTCGATATATAACAACTTTCTAATATTTATACACCACCTACATTTGGGGTTTCACCATTCGCATCTCATTAAGAGGTGGGTCTTAAACCTTCAACCCATATTCCATTTCCTCATTGTGCTCGCAAATGTGTTTTAGTATGACACTTCAACTTCGGTTGGTGTCAACCGAGGGAAATTTCTTTATGTTGGTATTGTGTTAGGGAATGCGCATGAAGCATTAGTCGGCACTGATTGACACCTCCATCACTACAAAGCTTGCTTTTGATGACAATTTGCAACCAAATGAGTGTCATTGTTATCTGCCAAGGAGGTGCGGTAAGAAGGTCTCATAAGTAGTTAATTGGTGACAACTGACAATTGAAACAAGAAATGATACTTCTTAAATATTTGAATTCAATTCTTTGTCTCAATTGTCAACATTTAATTTAAGGTTTTTTGAAAATATTATGTGTTGTTTGGAATGCTTCCATTTTCCAAGTTGATTTCCAACAACTGTCTGTTATGGATACACTAATTATACCTAGGGTTTCTACATTCGCATTTCAATAAGAAGTGGGTCTTCAACCTTCAACTTGAATTATTTTCTTTGTTTTTCTTGCAAATGTGTTTGGGTATGACAATTTGACCTTGGTCGGTGTTGACTGAGGGTAAATTCTCTATACTAGTATCAAATTTGATCTTTAAATCTTTAGGAGGTTTTGTTAAAATAAGCATTGAGCGTTAGCTGGTGCTAATGGACACTTCCATTGCTACAATGATCGCTTCTTGTGATAATTTAAAACCAAATGAGAGTCATTGTTGTCTATCATGGAGGTGTGGTAAGAACATCACACAAGTAGTTAGTTGGAGATGATTGAAAACTGAAACATTATCGTTTTCCATGAGCTAGTCCTTATTGCCAATTTGCATTAAACAAGGAATAATTTTTGTTGATGTGTTTCCTAGTTACAAGGTGCCTAGATATTGTCTCAATAATAGTCAATCAACACCAACTAACACTACAAACACACCCCTTTTAGATGGTTAGTTTCGTTTGCATAATTGCATTGAATTGGTTTTTTTTAATGCATTACATATGCCATCATTTAGTTGTTGAATGATACATCATTATCCAGTTTTCAATAGAGGAGTTACAAGACATCAACTTTCGTTGAAGATTTGACTATTCCATTTCATGAATTGTTTGTGCAACCAATCCCAACATCATGTGAGAATGTCATCTAGGGGATTTAGAGCAAAAACAAGTTCAACACCAACAAGGTTTTGGAGAAATTCAAGATCTATCACAAGCAAAAATTGTGAATGAACATTCCATTATGCAGGTTCGTTGCCATGCCAATTATTAGGCATGCTCTTAAAATTGATGTGCTCAAAATGGAATAGGCTTTCCAAATGGGTTACGGGCAAGGGGAGAAGGTTTTATTTATTTCTCCCACAAACTAGCAAGGTGAAAAGATTGTTGTCTTTTCTGTTGAGTCATCATGTGGGCCTCTCTTGAAGGAAAAAAACAACAAATTTGAAGACTTCTTACAAGGAGACCTAGATCTTAGGTTGTTATTTGGGAAAATGTTCCATATATGGGATGGGAACCACAAACTTCAAGTTTGGTTTATGTATATAGAGAAAATACATCCATTTGATGCAGATTGGCACATCTGTGTGGACAATTTTTTGTTTGATAGCAAGAGTGGCCTTGTAGAGCTCCTCACAACAATGACGAAACTTAACAAGTAAGTTTGTTCTGTTCTTACATTTCCATATATTCCTCAAGTTGAAGATTTAAGGATAACACTAATTTTTGATGTCATTATTACAATGTAGGTCCATTGAACTAGACCATGTGAAACCATCTCTAGTCCACAAGTTTTTTAGGATCCAAAGTCCAAAAATGATCTCCTTGTAATAGTTTAAAGAGGTCATTCTAGAATAAAAATTCAAGAAGTGCAAGGCTAAGACACGAAAGACTTGTTACAACCTCACATAGGAGGTCTTTTTTGATTATATGTACAAGGTGACATAATTTCCTTATGTTATTCCATATTCAATACCATCTTTGAAAAGTTGAGTTTAGTTTTCTGCCACTAATCCTATTTCAACTTTCTAGAAGGAGCTGGTCGTGGTAGTTGATATTGCCCATCATTTTTATTATGCGGATGTTGTGGACCTAGCTCTGAAAGACCCATACCCGTTGGAGACCTTGAGTAATAAGGCCATGGACACAATTCACAAGGAGCGCATGACCATTTTCCACAAGCAGCTACCTATATGCAAACTTTCATTGGGCTCAAAGTTCCTGCATGAAGTTCAGATTTTAGGTCTAACAAATTCTTTTGTTGCATTTAATTCTAGAATCTATAGAATGTTTTTCACATCTCTATTTCCTTTCATCCAAGAAGCATGTTATGTAATATGCAACAATGTCAATTATAATTGCAACATGCATTTTTATTTTAAACATGAATCCCATTAAAGGTTTTTAAAGGATTTTTAATAGACCTTCCCATCTTGTGTCATATGTTGAATAAACTTTTTAGAATGTTAAGGTCCCCATCTTTATGTGGTGTCAAAATCTAGTCAAGTAAAAGGTACCCATTATCCTTAGCATGTATGGGAGGGATACCATTTTGGCATCCTCTTTATGGGTTAAATAGTCCGTGGTATTAAGTTTTGTTGTAAATAACCAAGTTAAAAAAGGCTCATGCATCGTTCACACTCCTAGAGGAAGCCCAAAAATAAGTCACTCAATTGTTTCTTGTCATCAACCATGACTTTGACAAACCACATTGTATCCCCATGTTTTGTGATAATATAAATAGACTTCACTAAATGGGCTTGCAATTGAAAAAATGAGCGTGCCATCAATTGCTCGTTGAATAATAAAACTTATATAAAAATTCTTGAATGATTTCCATTTTGGATCCAAAAAACTAAACAATCATTCTCTTGAACACAATACTAATAGCTTTAACCTCTTCAATAATAAGGGAAATAATAGATTTACCAACATCAAAAAATTCACGACATACTAACAAATTATTAATGTCTTGCACCAACTTATACATCATACATCCAACATGTACTTCAACAAGACAAACTTTGTATCATGCTTCCAAATTAAAGGTCCCAACTTATTTGCAATGTTAAAAATAATGATTTTAGTTGTATGGAAGTTCAATGTAACCATCCATCACTACTAGATTATTTTACAAAGGAGATGGAAAATCAAGTGATGCTCTATGGTTTAACCCAATGCTAATGCTCATAATTAAGAAACCCCATGTTACAAACCATTTTGTGACTATGTAACAAATGACAAAATGAAGCAATTGTAAGTTCGTTGATTGATTTTCATCAAGCTATGCAATTGTATAGAGAAAATTAGTATCCTACAATTGACACAAAGCTTGCAAGATATTAATGATGAAGACAAGGAAGCTTGTCAAAAGACAAACATTATTGTTGATATCCATATCACAAATGAACAAAAATATTGTGTACTTGAACTACTTGCAAAAAAAAAAGACAATTGTTTTAGTAAATCAAAGGAAATATGTATTTGGTTTTAACAAGTTGGGATGAAGATGTGCACCAAGACAAATATGAGTGTAACAAATTGAATCACCAAAACAAATGTTGATTTTGAGTAACAAAAAAACATACATGTATAAAAAATTAAAACATTGACACATTAGAAGAACAAGGCTTTAAGCAAAGCAAAACAAAGACCAAACATAATTTACATGCAACACACATAAGAACAAGAAAATAGAATGCCAACATTGAAAACCTCATATGGACAATGTGTAGTGCAAAAAAAAAGGTGAAAGTGAAGCAAATTGGAATGTTGTCCATGTAGGAAACTACAAGAGTTATTTTAAAAATGAAGCAAATTGAAATACTAATAGTAGAAAACCTCTTAAAAAGTCTACAATGAAAAAAAAGTTGATCTACAACAATGAAAACAACAAACATAATATTTACAACAAAACAATATAAAACATAACACATAAATGAAATCAAAATGAGGAAGACTATATAAAAAATGACACACATCACACAAAGAGTGAAACGAGGAATAAAAATTGAATAGAATAAAATGAGGAATAGGAGAAGGCTTGATGGAAAGACAAGTGTGGTAAAAATGAGAGGAAATGAAAATAACATTGATTAAAGTGGAAAAAGATTAAAGAGGAAGCAAAGACAAGTGGAAAAGAAGATGTTAAATCGTGAGATGAAGGTGTGGATGTTGGTGATGGCAATTGAATGTGGCAAAGATGTTTGGCATACCATCCAAGTTAAGCATGTACTCATCAATGCCATCTATTGGGCAAATTAAATGTTTAAGGGTGACCTAGGTGTTAGAGGTTAGGTCAATTTAGTGTAGGGTAAGGCCTTAAGTTGAGGGCATTACACAAATAAGGGCGCATGAGGCAATAGCTAAGTGCCCACCCGATTTTGGTAATGCCTTCAACTAATGGCTTTATATAATGTAAAAACCTGTCATAAATTTAGTGGAGAAACTGAGGCAAAATAGGAGGGGGGAATTATGAAATGCCTTCCTTGCTCATGGATGAAAAATTTTGTTTTATAAGGTTAGTTCCAAATACATTGCAAAATTTTTGGCGTGTCATTATGTTGTTATGGTATGTTAATACATGTGTCAAGGTTTTCAACATTAAAGGTTCTACCTTCAAAGGTGAATGTACCTTACTTCTTGATTTGGGATTATCACTAATGGTGGTCACATTAGAAAATTAATTTACAAAAAACAACATTGTTTAAATGAATTTTAAAAGGGGTTTTTTATTACCTAAAAAATCAACAAATCCTAGCTTTGTTGGACTGATTGTGGGATGTGCTTGAAACTTTTGAAAACACAATGTAAAAACCTAGCCAAAATTTTTCAATGTAAGACAAATGAACTTGTTTATTTATAATTCCCCCCCAATTACATATTTGACCATGAAACTTCATTCTTATTTAAGTACTTTGATTTCTTCATTAGGAATTATTGTTCTCACATTTTTATTCCTTTCCTTTCCCCCAACCTTTCTTTCCCAACTTGGCCAATGATCTACCAACCCATCCCATTGATTCCATGTTTTATCCACTTGCAACCACATGCCTTGCCCCACCTTCACATTTTAAAACTTTGGGTGTGTAAAGAAACAACTTCACATTTTTCGACTTTGGGCAATGAAAAGAAAATTTGGGCCCATTTCTTTATGTTAGGTGAAGCCTTCAAAGTAGGATTGCATAAACCTTGCTTTGAATTTGCTTTCTGTCAATGCCTACTTTCCACACAACCCTACTTTAACGGCTTTATCCTATACTAAAATTGAAATTTTGCATGCCACTAAATTTCAAAAGGGTTGTTTCATAAGTCATGTCTTTCAAAACCAATGGGATCATTAAAGGTTTGATGTGCAATGGAATGCATGCCAATTATATGAACTTGCAAGAGTCAATTTCAATAAGGAAAAAATAAAACAAAAGGAATTCAACATTTCAAATTTAAAAACACATTTTACTATTTCACATTTGGCAATTTTTGAAACTTCACTTATGAGTTTTAAAAATGTATACTATTTCAATTTAGTCCATGTTGCAATTTATAAAATATAAAAGGAGGAGAGTGATGACTCCTCCCACGTCTAGGTCATGGTGTGTCTCATGAATCCATGTTAATTTGTGGCTTGTTCAAACATCAATTTGACTCCATTAATTAGATCACCTTTTGTGGTGTGTAGATTGACTTCACTTTGAGTTCATTTTTACAAATCTTATTTTGAAGCTCACCACTCCTCTCTTTGTGAGAATTAAGGAATGCATTTTAGATTTACATTCTATTGCAAAAGTAAGAATTAACAAGCTTTTAAACTCTTAATACCATTTGATAAACCTATAACTGCATCAAGCTCAGTCCTTATTGGGCAAAGTGCAAAGGACATCATGTCAATTTTGAAGTTTCAAAAAACAACAATAATTTTGAGCAATACCCTATGCACTTTTCTACTCAAGAGGTGTTGAGTTCTTGTATGTAATTCACGATTGTTTGCTCATCTCCCCTTTGGAATTTCTCTTAACAAGTGTTTCTTTTAGGAGATTTGAGAAGATTTTTTTTGTTTTTTGTTTGTTCCCTAATTTTTTTTGTTTTGTTTGTGTTCCCAATTTGTTTTTTGTTTGTTCTCAAAGTGTTCCCATTAAGTTCCCAATTTGTTTTCATTATTACTTTAATTCTCATCACATATTGTTTGGTTATGATTCAAAGGGTAAAGGGGGGCCAAAAAAGAAGCATAAGAAACCATGCTTCCATTTTGAAGAGGGAAGCATATTTAGGATCATATGTTGGGGGAGTGCCCCATGTTCCAAAAATATTGTTGGTGGGTCAATTAGATGGCTTCTTTTGAAAGATAAGAGAAGAAAAAAACTAGTGTCCCCCTCACTAATTAATAGAAGCATGAATAAGTACCCCACATTTATAATAATAATGGTCCTTCCTTAGCACTTCCACCTCTAAAATTCTCACAAACCTTCTTAATCCTATTACACATTTAATTGTTAGTTCACCAAAGACAACTAAGAAAAAAATTCAGACCACCAAATCCAACAAATTGATTGGTCATAGCATTTTTTCTGCACACCTAGACATAAGCCTATTCAACACCCTCTGTATATTGCACTAAATATTAGTTTGTTAAAAACTTGGAGTGCTTGAGGAACTTTGAAATGACAAAAATAAAACCCTTGGATATTACTTCACAAACTTGGAAAACCCATCATAAAACATGAAAGAGTGGGGACTAAACTAAGGTAGAGGCACTCAAAACAATTAAAATAGTTTTGGTTTCCTTCTTTGCAATGGATGTGTCCACAAACCCCCCTTGTGAGAACAAGCATTTTGAGTAAATAAGACTTTTCCTTTTTTCTATACTCATTTTCCTCTTAAGACAGGAGGATTTCAAACACAACCCAAGGTGATGTATGCCAATGGATAAGATGGGTAAGGAAGAAGAAAAAAGTGAAGAAATCAATAAGGTGTGTGGGCCTGCATGAGTGAAAATAATAGGGTACACAAACAGAAACATGATAATGGGGAATCAGCTGGCAAGAAGAATGGTAAAATAAAGCATGTTGCTGATATAAAGCACCAAAATGGGAAAACACAAAACACATCAATGTATGTACCATTGTTGACATGTTATGGAGAAAGCACCCGGTTATCAACTCAATTGTTGATAACCTACCAATCGATTATCGACAATTTGATAACTGGGTTGAAAACCTGCCCACTGGTTATTGAATTTTTGAAATATAATAACCTTCCTGGATGATTGGAATTTCATCCTGATAGGTTATCAAACCTAAAACCTTACACATGTTTATGATAGAAAACAGAACAACATGGATTTTTTTCTCTAGAAAAAGGTATAACCTCTCTAACCTAGGCAATATGACCCATGGTTTTCAAGGCCACATACATTTGAGAACTGACCCTTATTCATAACTGAAATTTATTACCAAAAAAAGGCTGGGTAAAGTGATAATTGGGACTATTGAAATGGATAAATATGGGTTTAAATTTTCAAAATGTTCGATAACTGGTTATTGAAAAAAGAAATAACCGATCCACACGGGTACTTACGAAACCAAATGTGATAGAGACGCTACCTATAAGTAGGTGTTCATTCATGTCCCAAATGCTGGGCAGCCCCGCATGTGTGGATGACTGAATTCCCAAGTGACTCAATTATAGCCGTCTTAGCTCTAGCATGAGTAGCATCTAGCCACATGACTTCGTAATGGATTCATCTCACAACCCCTTTGCAAGGTAAGGTGGCCATGAATCCCAAAACCATCAGCTGGTTATTGAAAAAATAAAAAACAATGTGGTGAATGAATTCAATTCTAAATATTAGAGCCAAAGTTAAGATGAAAAAGGCCAGGCCAAGGATGAAACATGGGGTTGGTGTTGTTATAGGGGGAAGATTTTCAAATGTCTTGGGTGTCTCCAAAATGGTGGGCTCCAAAGATTGAAACTTCCATACATGTTCAAAATGCCTTTTGTGTCTAGTAAGAGGACAAAAGGACATATTTTGAGGGTTCTAATTGGGCAAGTTTGGGAAGAAAATCATCTATCACTTCACCCCAACCAAAAAGTCTTCATGTTTGCATTATTGTTTGTGAATGGATGAAATATTTGGTCACTAACATGGACATGGTCATGGACCATGCAATCCAAGAACGTGGTGTGGTTCTAATTTGCACACATCCCCTCTTATACTAAGAGAACCCCTGCAAATGTGGAGTGCACTCATAGTTGGTGTACATAAATTGGTTGGTTGATTTTATTTTTGTGCGGTGTTTTCGGTCCTGTTCAACATAATTTCCCAATTTGTGTTGTCATAAGTACACCTTGGATGTTCGTATGTAAAGCACTCTGAGGTTTTCCACTTTGTATTTGAACACACCTCCTTGCATAGATGATTCTATTTAAGACCCCTGGCCAGTTTAATGTCTTCCATTCATTCACCAGTTGAAGGTTGCAGACCTTCCACCATTTTAATTAAAAATCCTTTAGTGTGTTACACTAGGGAAGGCCTGCTCCCACCTCAAGGTTATGAGTTATGACCCTCAAATTAGGGGAGGCCCTAGGAAGTGAGCCTTCCTCTATATTTAATTGTGTATGCCAAAGGAGCTCCAACAACCAAGGTGTATGATGTTTTTTACTCGTGGAGAAGCGTGTCATGATAACTTTTTTGACTAAAAGCATCCCCAGTGGTGCTCAGTATGTGAGTCTGCGAAATTATTTTTCACATCCAAGTTTAGTTATCTTTTGCAACCCCACGCATAAGACTGCAACTGGGACAACAAATAGGTGGGGGACTAGTAATAGCAAACCACCTGGACCGATGATTATCATGGGCCAATCACAAACACTGAGCAGCAGTTAGATCATATTTATTAGACTCTTCTCTGAGGTGCACAGCGCTCCTGCGCCTTTTACCAGCCACGGCAACCTACGCAATTTTGCTGAGCCAATTTTACCGGCATATGGTGGATCTTCTTCATCGAATTTTACTGTTCAGGATCACATAGCGACCACTACAGGAGATGCTCTAATGCAAATGATTCCATATGGCACTACAGCACCCATGGACTAGTATTACGTCTACATGTATGGTAAATGTAATCTCAAGAGGAGTGAATAGTCAAATCCGCATATGCAACTTGCATATGTTATCATTGTGAGGGAGGATTCAAGTTTTCTGCATAACTTTGGACTAGGTAACTAGAGAGCGTTGATTACTTGAATAGTAGAGGCATGTTGTTAACATGATCAAGACTGTTCCGAGGCAATTACTAGACAAATTTGACTTTATGGGAGTGCCAAGCATATTGGTTACTGGACACACTAGAGGGTAGGTCATGAGGTTTAGCCCCATGAGCAAGAGGAAGGTGCAAAAAAGTAGTTAGGGAGGCACAAAAATGCAAACTACATGACATGATATATAATTCATGAGCTAATGTTCAATGGTTCGTTATGCTGCTGCATAAGTGAGATGCTTCATATGATCAACTATGGAATGTGTGGCATGACACATGTTGTGCAATTGGCAAGTTTGTAAATGAGTATTTATATAACTTTACAAGAAGAACACTACATTGGAATACACAAGGTACATACATTCCAAACTTGTCTTAGGGCCTCCCTGAAATGAAATTATGTTTTTTGCATTTTGCAAAGCCACTCAATCCTTAAAGCACCAAAAATGAGATAAGGAAAGGGATATTGTATGTTGTTAGAGCATGAGAAAACACTTCTATACATTTTTCTAAACTCCAATTTGAAGGCTTAATAAGATTGTTGTTATCTAGGTTTAATGGCACCTTGATATGGTAAATATGGCATTGGAGTTATAATTGGTTTAAGTTATGTTGGAACTTAGTAGATTTTGAGAATTGGAGGGCATGAAATGGGTGACCATGTTGCAGCACCCATAATGGCAATTATCAAGGGTCTACAGCTTAGGATGGGTCTGGACCTATGAAGGTTATTTCAAAAATAAATCCCATCTATCTCAATGTAGGTTAAATGTACCAAAATTTTATACAACAAACACACAACCACAAAATACAAGAAAAAATAATTACAAGTTTTGGGCAATGATCACCCACACACCTAAAGTTTGGTCTTTATGTGGGCCACACCCAACGAGAGCTCACCACACACATCTAAAGATCTCATCTTATGAAGATCACTCACTAAATACATGTGAATCTTCCCTTATAAAGGTTTCACAATTACAACAATACATGAGCTTATTGTATCATAGGTTCATTACACACAAAGTCTATTACAAGGGTTAACATTAAACTAAAAATGTGAAACTTTGGAAATGCAAACTGAAACCAAAGTTTCACCCATTACCCCTTGAATACTTGAAGGGAGAATGAATGAATCATTCACCCCTTTGGTTAGAATTTAATATATATTATCTTTTGTTAACTCTAGTCCAATAGTATTATATTCCCTATTGGTTTTCTAGAAGACACATCTTTTCCATGGATGAATGTTTATATTTTTGGACATCTCCTTTTGAAGAATTTAGGGTTTTGTCCTAGTGAGATCAAAGTAATTGATTTCTATTTATACCTAGCCCAAAGTAGTTAAGTAACATATTATACATGAATTCAAACTAGGTCCTCATAAAAGATCTTTATGTACAAGACCCATAAGATCATTATTTAATTAACATGCATTCCCAAATTTTTACCTTAGGCCATAGTCAATATTGTTAAATTTACAAACTCAATTAATTTAACTTTCCTTTCAACTTTTATTAGCTTGAATTTTAAAATCAATCCCATCAACCATTACTTTAACATACAGATAAGGGCTTCTTCATCACCTGAATCATAATTTGAACTAAAAAGCTTTGATGCATTGAAAATGGGATAATCATAAACCTTTCATCAAAATTATCCATGACTACTTGCATATATTCAACTCTCATCACCTTGCACTTTTGCAATGTATTGTTTCGTTTCAATCAAAAAATTGTTCATGGTGCATAGGATGATACGTACCCATAATGTCATTATTTTCCTTCCATGCCAATGCACCATCAACCCAAGCTTTAGAAATAAAGGGCCAAAACTTTTGTTCAATTGTCCAAAGTTGAGATCGTTTCTAGATTTAAAAAGTCTGATCAATACAAAAAAATGATCCATCCAAAATAAATTCAATAGTTGAAATATCAACCATATCATAATGAGAAATTATATTCAATCTATTCAACTCTACTAAAACATCTACCATAAGATGAAACACAATTGCAATTAAAAGGTTGGAATTTGTCTATATCAATAGGCCTTAATTTTTAAAAAAAAAACCCAATATGGTTGGCATGTAATACAAAATTGACTCCAACACATGACTGCAAGAAAACCAACATACTATGTGAAATTGCAAGATAATCAATGGCTCCAAACTAAACGACTCCATAAGTTTTTGGAGTTCCTTAGGATGGTTGCAACTCCTCCTTCTTACTCATAAACCATGCTAGCAAATTGATCTAAGATTAACAACTGTGGGAATGTTAAATACATCACTTGATGCTAATGGCTTTGAAGGCCCAATGCCCATATATATTAGCTAGCCTATAAAGCTATTTCAAAGCTAGCAATTTTATAGTTGCTATTTAATATTTAAAAGTTAAAAAGTTTTCACTAAACTTTTGACTAGGGGCTTTTTTCAAAATTTTGAATAAACATGTACCAAAACAATTGAAACCATTGTTTAATTTTGTGTAAATAACATTTTAGGAAAAAAATAACACTATAAATGATGTTTTTCTAATACAATATTTTCAATTAATTGATATACATATTTTGAAAATTTGAAACCAATCTAATATAAAAACAAATTCTAGAAAAACTTTTAAAATAGTAGCAACCATTGTTTTTATAGTGTAAAAAAATTCATCCCTAATTATTTTTGGAAAATTTTACTACCTACTTACCATTTTTGGAAATTTTAAATATAAAATTTATCATAATATTGTAAATGAAAATTTAAAGAAGATATCAACAATATTTATATTAAAAAAAAGCATAAGGGGGTGAGTGTGGTTCATTATTAAATGCTTACACCTTATATACAATACAAGAGCAAACTATTGAACAAAGGATACGAGACAAATTGTGATGCTAGTCCAAAGAATACCTTGAATGCACATCCTCAATGGATTTTACCCCACCTCATTATTAGTAGAATTTATATTCCTAAATTTGTTCATCATCATTTTTGGCCTAGGTTTTTTCTTTTCTTTTGTTGGAACAAGTGGACAAGCTCCATTGTATAGAGGGAAACGACACAAGACAAAGGGCCATTGGAATATCACCCCCAAAACTAGCCTAGGCTTTTCCGCGAGCTTGGGTACTTGTTGTGATTCCTATTTATTAGTTTCATTGGTTGTGATACATCCCAAAGTGCAATTTTTATGATTTTTAATTTATAAAGTTTTTGGGTGCAATAAGCCACTTTGATTGGCTCATCATCAAAAACATTTTGAGATTTGTCGGCCCCCCCCTCGCACCCCCACCCCCCCCCCAAAGAAATGACACATTGTTACATTATTTCATAGGATCATGTAAAATCGTATAAATGCTTTTTTTACACTTACACAATTTTAGACGACATAAAATAAATTTACATGATTTTTCACTTACACAAATGCAAATGGACTCTATCCACTTAGACAGGCAGAGTGTAACTAAATTTCACTATGCCATTTACAATTACTCACATTTACACACAACACTGATCGCAACCCAAGTGAAGGGCATGAGTTATGACAAGGAATATAGCAGCAGTGGGGCAAACAGCCACTAAAGTAAATAGATAAACATGACAACTCTGTGGCATGTGGCAGGCCACATGATAGTTGCGAGTGGTCGGAGAGCACCTTAGACAAACCACCCACACCAATCAATCTCCCTGTTCAGATTTCCTGGACTCTCTGGAGAGTGCAACATCATCTATCATGTAGAGCTGGACACTCATCACCCATTTGTTGTCTGGGACAAAAGGTAACTGTGTTTTGGTATGCTTTTTCTAACGTGGGAAATACTGGACAACTTTTCAATTGAACTATTCATACAACCTCAAATGACAAATCCTGGGTAGCTTCTCAGTTGAACAGTGAATGTAAGACACCTCAAAGTGTCAATGGTAATTTGAGTGCCATAAAACCCAAGAGGGTGTAAAATACAAGCACTGCAAAATGTGGGTGGAGTTCACTAGTCCTCATTTAACAGACCAATGCATTTATTTTTCTTGTTCAATCAAATTTAGAGAATTCACTCAAAATCCAATGAAATCATATACCGATTGTCCTTGTTCAGTCAAATTCAATGAATTCACTCAAAATTCAATCAAACCATATACCGATTGTCCTTGTTCATTCAAATTCAAATAATTCACTCAAAATCCAATGAAATCATATAGTGGACATGGGACATATTTTATTGTAGTGGGTGGAGACAACCGTGGGTCCAAATCCAGGCTTTACCAGAATATGGGTTCCATGAGGCAGAGGCAAGCATGGCCCCCAATCCAATAAAGCCCACCCCTGAGGGCTTTGCATGGCCTTAAGGACCTCATTTTTCCCCCCTATGATACTCGGTGGGTATGCTGGCATTCCATTTTTTGAAATACTCACAGGTGTTTTGACGCTCATTAAGCGTATGTGCAAAATACACTACAAGAAAATGATCTGGTCATTCCATCCAAGTGAGCTATGACTGCAAGATACCTTATGGGTAATATAGAATTTGAACTTTGAATGTATCAGGCCTCAATGTGACAAAATCCTGGGTAATTTGTCAAATAAATTATGCAGCTTAAAATGACAAATTCTGGGTTAAAACAATGCGACAACCTTTAAAGTAGCACCAGTTCCGTCACAGTGCCCTCCATACTAGACCAAACTGGTGCTTTATGCTGGGTAAAGTTCTGGCAATAAGGGGGATCACAGCTGTTAAGGCCATTGGGGGGGACCTTAAAAGCTGTCTCAAAGTAGGGCCAGAACTTTGTCCCACATATAAAGAAGGCCACTCAGCTTTATATGAAAGGCAGGTTCCAAAGATGACAAAGTGGTATGTCATTCCTAGACATTATCAGTTTGGCCCACTGGATCATGGCAAGGGTGGGGCCCCAAGGCCATAAGGAGGAATGCCATTTCAATGCCAAGCAATTGTGCATGTGTGTGCAAAGCACTTCAGACATGACAGCCCCTGGCACCCACCAGGATTTCTTGCATGGTAGGACTATGATAACAAGGGAATTCTACAAAGGGTGAAGAGGAAAGTCACCCTTTTCCATGTGGGCTCAATTCTGAAATGCTTCTTGTTCTGTGGGAATGCTTAGATAAACCTCCGCCAAGAATGAAATTCCAAAAACATCCTTATTTTATTGATTGAGAGGTCTAATATATATGGGTTGATTCTGAATTTGCCAAAAGCTCAAGATTTTGAATTATAGTATGCCAACATGCTCCCGGTGGATCTTAGTTGGTTCAATTGTTACTTGAATTGATCATTGTAAGAAGAATGTTGAAGAATGGCAAAGAAGGGGGATGTTCAAAGTCAATTGTATTCTATCATTTTGTGCATTTCCAATAAGGGATAACTAATAAAAAGAATGTTGAGCATTGCACCCTTCTCTTGTTGTTGTTGTCTGGCTTATATCAACACTTTTTTACTACTTCATTTTGGATAAAACACTAATATAATTGGCTTAGTGATTTTGCCATGACAACAGCCTTGAGGAACCAATTTGGGTCAAACTCAAAGCCTATTGTAATTGCCAAGTGTTCTTATAGTTATATTAGTGGGCCCTGTCAAGATGGCACAAGAATATTAAACCTCCAATAAGGTCACTCATAGCAATATTATTCCAGTCAAAATAAGCTTAACTTCCGTGTTCTTTGTGAAACCATTTAAATATTTTTAATCAATTCCAAAAAAATCACTCTATATTTACTAACTTTTGCTCCGTAAATTCAAAATTTGCAAAATACAAATGTGCACACTGCCTTGTCAAGGGCTTTCTGTTGGTACCAAAAGCAGAGCAAGGGTGCACAGTTTGGGAGGGTTAGAGTGTGGTCACATCCATACATACATACAAACACCTATCTTAATATATTAGATTGTGAGCATAGCACAAAATAATCTGCAATATTTTAACCCTAAGACAAAAGGATAGCCAGACTCCAAAACATTTTGCTGAAGTGGATTGTGTCATGTATACCCAATTAACATCTCTTTGCTACTCTGCAATACAAATATTGTTCAAATTAGTACTTGCGTTGTTAGTTCCTCCATGAACCATTTGACTATAATTTTGAGTCCATAATTCCATAGTTCGACCTTATAAAGAGCAACTCCAGACAGCTGAGGCCTTCGGTGCAAGATGGATTGAAATAGCTTTTCTTGTGTTCAGGTGGCTACATCAAGTTTCCTGTGTGCTTTAGATAGGATTTTGGTACTAAGGGGAGATTCCAGCTTGCTTGTTTAATTTTTGGGTGAAGAATCTGCCTACAAATTCTCTTTCCATATTACTTGAATATGCTGATACTTGTTTAGCAACTCTATTTTTCTTTGGGAAAATGAACTTTAAAAATCATTCCAAAGCAAGATTAGCAAAAGCACATCATACTCCACAGGTCAAGTACTCCTGCGATCAATCAGAGCACAATTTATGCTTACAATGATGAATGAACTAAAAACAACAGAGAAGTGTTTTGGATTGCTAAATAAGTTCTTCACTGAGTACTCCAAAGTCATCCAAATCACACTTAGTAGTAAGAAAGTGGTTGCACTACTGAGCACTGGGGATATTGCACCCTTGCACAAAAGATGCCTGCATGTATGCAGCAAAATCCTGGTACTTGATTTTCTGGTGTCCTGCACTGAAAATTGTTAGACTGCCAGTTAGTTAGTTTTGCATATGCAAGCGTTGACAAGCATATCCATAGGTCAGAAAGTCAGTTGTATCTGTTCCAAAGCCAGAGCTATGTTGTAGGTAGCATTTGGAACTTGTAGAAATGCTTAGACAGTACACCCAGTTCCTCCAAAAGAAGTACAAATATTACAGCTTCTCGATACATGCCACTAGACTGCTCCTGAAGCATTAAGGTCTGGGGTGGCAGATTATGTCATTTGTTTTATCACATTATATGAGATAATCTTCCAGTGATGATCATACACTTGTAATAGTGACCAAAATCTCTGTTGAACATTCATTCATATAAATTTATTTGTTGAATCTGTCACCCCAGACCTGAATGTTATGGAATGGTCTCGTACCTGCCCATTATGTTCTATGACTCACCTAGTTCACCCTACTGGGCTAGCTTGGTGCCTTACCCAACCTAAAGGTCTGAACCGATTGATTTGGCAGGTTTTCAGGCATTGTTATTTTCCATAAACTGCCACAATTGCATGTTATGTCATTTCTATTGACCTAGATGAGTGTGGTCATGTGAGTCATATCCGGCACCCAGTGCTGGTTCTCTAGTACAATGGGCAGGAGCTTGAGCAGTCCACAGTCCCTAACTGATTGATGGATTGCTTCCTACAAATCCCAAGGTTGGGAACTGACATGTAAATGGTAACCAGGTGCAACGGTCTATGTGGGACTCTCCAGGTTGGTGTACTAACTGGATACTGCACCAAAGTCTAAAATGCAGCTATAATTCTCCAGAGATTTGGAAGCAGCTCAGAAGCAAGGATTACCAAGGACACCTAGTTTTACGAGGGCAATGCTTGAGGAGAACGGATATGGAGGGGTATCTATCTGCAAGGCATTATTGGAGAAATGTGCCTATAAAGTTGAATGCAAAATTAGGTGATGTTTGTTTTCTGTTCTAGCCTCTAAGCTTAGGTGGTTAGAGAAGTTTGTTCAACAGATCTTCAAAATGACTCAGCAAGCTGGATTGTATTGATCATGTGCAATATTGTTCTAATTCCAAACTCTCCAATTCAGTGTACGAAACACCAGTGTAAACTCATGTAGGCAGACATTCATAGTTTGCAACAATATCCAAATGTTCTCTGTATCAGTTGTGTTCTGATTATGAATGATCACACTTCTTCTCAATAACTATGTTGAGGGAGGGTCTCAGGCTAGAATTTGAATAATACAAAGGAAAACTCATACCATTTTAGACCCTAGGGTCATTGAGTACATTAAAATCAACTGAATATTACATAGCTCAGAATATTCAAGAGGGTGGCCATATTGCAGCAAAGGCATTGAGACTCTGCAAAGGATGTTTTTACAAGAACAAAGAAGGGATGTCCTAAACTCTCATGGAATGAATGAATGCATGACTCAAGTGTTGAAAATCACATTAGAACATCTTGTGTCTGTTGTCCACATTCTCTTCTCTCAAACCAAAATTTCACTTTAAATCATCAATTCCTACCCATACTATGTTATGCTTGCTTTGAACACCATGGGCTTATTCAGATTGTGTAGTTCAAATTGAACCCCCTGTAAGTGAAATGCATATGCCACTACCACGGCATTGCTGCGGGATCATTGCTGCTGCCAACTTGGTAGAGGTTGTTTTGTGCATGATCTATAATTTGTATCCAAGAGCAGTTGTAACCTGAGATGAAGACAAACCTGATGTCTTGGTGCATGAAGAACTTCCAGAATTTGATATTGTTGCAAAGTTGATGGAAGGACTAAGGATTAGACTACTCCTTGAGAATGCAGACATTGTATGTACACATGATCACATGTACAAATATGCACATACTCCAGCTGTCAAACCCTAAACTTACCCTAAACCCTAAAATTGGGTAATTGCGCAAAATTTTCTAAATACTCACTCTTTTATGGCCAACACATTTCTTCAAGGAAAGCCAGAAGTTACAACCAATTGCTACAACTATACATACCTTAGCAAGCTTCTTTTGAAATGACTCTCATTGTGGCCTAATTTGGTAACTTGATCCAACCATGTTATTTGAGTTGGCAAAAGGTGAAAACATCAATCTAGAGTTTCATTATGATTGATCTTGTTTTGCTCTTACAACCAATTAAATTTGGAACCTATCATGATTTCCATCAAGTTCAAAAAAATTCTTGAATATCCATTTGATCTGAGTAGGTGTTTCCTAGGGGCCAGGGTTAAACATGTTTCCATGTGTGTTTCTTATGATTTTGATTCCTTCTTTTGGTTCATTCCTACATTCCACCAAGGTCACACACTCCTATAGAAGCATGTGTTTCTACCTTTAGCATCGATACTACAATTATTATATGGTCAATGTTATTTGATCAAAATGACTATTACATTTGTTTTCACCAACTAGAAAAGTATATTTGTTTGATATGTATTTAAATTGTATAAAAACTTGTTAATTATGTGTGAAACATGCAACACCTACATGAAAATTGCAATCATATTGGTGTGATTGAATTTCGTCATTGGAATAATGACATGGAGGACAATGTGTCAACATGCATGACATAAAATATAATAATATTGCTCATCAATATTTAGATTAAATGTAACTAGAAAATTAAATATATTTTGAGTTGAATCTGAAATTATAAAATCAATTTATACTCACATGTACTTTTCATGTAAAAATAATTCCATAATTCCATAATTATATTATTATGATTAAACACATTATGTATTGAATTTTTTGTGATAAAAAATTTCAATTAATGTGATTTCTTTACATCTGAAAATTTAAAAATTAGGAAAAAATCTAGGATTATGATATTAAAAAATCTTAAATTCATTATGAGTTATGAATTAAAAACTAGATAAATATATTATATTAACTTATCACACAAATATAAATATTTAAAATTAATTTCTATATCTATATTGAAATATTCATTAAAATTAATTTTTTTCTTGAAATTATAAAATCTGACATTTATATGTTATCAAAATATATATATATTAAAATCTCTAACCCAAAATCAAAATTTATAAAATAAAAAATGAGGTTTTGAAATAAATAGCTAAACCTAGAATATTTTATTAATTAAAAAATTTCAATGTAATTATGAAAGTAAAAACTGAAATATTGATAGTACATTATTCTAAAATTATATCATTTTGTGAAAAGGTTTAAAATACATGCATGTGTTTATATTGATGCAATAACATTTGTGACCACATGAATTGAAAGTTGAATCGTTAGGACTTGGTTGATGGATAAGGAAGTGAAGGTTGAATTCCCTCTTGTGACATCTTATATTTTTGATTTCTAGAATTAAAGTTGATGTGGTAGGAAAATGAATATATATATATATATATACACACACAATTAATCATGGGTCCAATGCCAATGTAGCAACCTATGGATAATCCTATATATATAATTTGCAATTTGAGTCATGTGTCCAACAATAATGTGTATATTCATCAATAATATTGGAGAAATATTTTTATTATAAATCAACTAAAAATAACATAAGATGTCTTTCTTTATAGTTCAAGTCATAGGTCTAGCATTTTGGAACAATATGTTGACAATCCAATGAATAATCTTACTATTATTATATATATAATCACATCAGTTAGCACAACCTAACATTTTAGTTGATACAAACATAACATATTAGAGTTGAGCAATCATGATTAGTCACACTAGTAGAAATTGGCCTAAGAATTAGTTTTTATTTATTAAAAAATGAAAAATTAAATTATAATAAATCATACTAGTTCTAACAAGTGACATAATAATAATAATAACAATAATAATAATAATAGTCAACCTAGGTTAGCTACAAATTACATTATTATTAGTATTATTTTAAGTAATCAATTATGAAGTATTATTAGATTAATATAATAATTATTATGAAATATTAATATATAGTTTTAATTTTTTAAATTTATAATTTATAATTTATAATTATTAATAATTAAATGATATGAACTAAGCTACTTACAAATGTAACCACAATTAACATAATTACAGTCAGACTATCAAACATAAAGTCAAAAGTTTTACTTCACCAAGGCCTTTATTTTGCAAATTAAACAAAAAAAAAAATTCATATTGCAATGCGGCCATTCACCCAAGTGAAATAATAAAGTGCTAAGGAAGCCTGCCAAATATCTATACTTAATAAACTCGAACTGCACATGGGCCTGCTGAAGGCTGGAGGCGGATATAAAGGTGTTTAAATCTAAACGACTAACAATAATCAATTACTGATATATAATTTTTATTTTCAGTTTTATTATTTTATAATAATTACTATATTAGTTAGAATGGAAATCTAATAAATTATTATATAAATGAAAAAATGATTTTTGAAGGAAAAATATATTCATTAAAAATATAAAATATTTATTGTAAAGGTTCATAAATAGCTTTAATGAGTGAACTAATAATATGAATAATAAAAATAAAAAGTTAACCTTGGCTACCAACTAATTACAATAATAATTGAATTAATGTTATTGTTACTATTAAATATTCACATTTATATTTATTATTAACTATATAAATGAAAATAATAATGGGATTATAATAAAATAATTAGCCTAGGCTAGGTTTTAATTATATTATTAAATATAAAAATAGTACTCAATATTTACAATTAATATTTAATAATTACTAAATACTGAATATTTCAGTCATTATATTTATTTATTTCGTTGCAAAGTAATAATTTTTTAGTTACTAAAAATTAGCTAATTATTCCAATATTAGCAAATGACTAGATAATTAAATTGTTTGATAGATTATTATAGTTTATATAATTTTTTATTTTTAATATTTAGTTAATAAGTTAAGTAATATTTAATAATAAATAATAATGTAATTAATTCAGTAATCATAATATATTGATGATTATTACTATAACTAATTAGTTAGTTGGATATTTAGAAAATGAATTAATTAGTTTTTAATTTAGTTGTTGATTAATTATTTAACAAGTTTTTAAAATTATTATTCTATATTATATTCATTAAATAATTAGTGATTTTATTAGTTAATTAGTTAGCTAGTTAGTTGTCATTTACCTACTTAATTATATATATTTCAAGATGAGAATGAAAGCCAAAGTAATTTGCAACAAAAAAATGTATAGTGACAAACTATTTGCAACTAAAAACAATTATCCCATATGTCTTGGCTTTCATTTTCATCTTGAAAAGTATATAAACAAGGTGTTTTGTTTTACGTTTTCATATTTAAAAAGATGGCAAATGGGATGAGTCAATAAAAATGGTTTAACCCAAAATATAAATATTCATGTACTTACACATAATTACTTACTTCTCTAACTTACTTACCTACTTTTCTACCTACCTACCTACCTACCTAAGTAGGTATTTGGTTTAGGTAGGTAAATAGGTCCTATCTAAATAGGTGTTTATCCTAGATGGGTAGGTAGGTATATAGGTAAGTAGGTACATAGTTCAACCTACATACCTAAATATTGATTTAAATTTAATTTGAAAAAATTGAATTGATATGCCATGTGGCAAATTTTTATTGCATCACATGTCATAATCTAAACCATCCAAACATAAAAATTAAAGATCTTAGATTATTTCAGTACAATAATAAAATATTTTCAATTATTAAAAGTTGGGATAGATGGCAACAAATAATTTATTCCCATTGTTCACAAAAAAGTTGCATCTTAGTTGTAAGCAATAATACATATATGATTAATCAAAGGATGAAGGTGTATTTCGTTGGCTTTTTTTTTCATCCAAAATTTGTTGTCATTTGTGACTAATGTCAATGCAACTTGTCCAATGCAACTATTAAAATATTAGTTGCAAACGTCACTTGCAACTAAAAATTAATCACATTATCTACTAGTGTCATTATGCATGTGATGATTGGTGATTAACATGGCAATGAGTGAAATATCAATGCCATTGTTTAAATTATGGAATGCAATCCTATAAATAGGTCCACATATTCATGATGAAAGTTAAGGACCATGGTGAACATTATTTTAATGATTCACACTTTAATATTAAATAAAATTATATTATTAATCAAATTACACATCTTCGTTAATTGATTAGTATCATTTAAAATTAAATTTGATGGCAAAAATAATTCACCCTTTTTTAAAAATTGGCCAATTTTTTAATTTTAAACATTTCATTTTAGTGGGGAATATTAACTTGAACTAATTGTGTTTAGATGTAGACACTGTAATTTGTAAACCTTACACTATGAAAAAGGGGTGTTTTGCAAGTGGCCTTGTAATTCAATTTTTGAGTTGCATTGGACATTTGCAACTCATTATATATACAATGTAATTTTTTATAACTCAATTACAACTTTGTCACAACAACTTCTTTTCAACTACTATGCAATTCCATTATGATTATAATCATAATGTCATATTGACGTTGTTTTCATCCATCCATCAAAATTTAACACATGGCACTATGAAGATTTTTTGTGATTTTTTTTGAAATATTGATATCCATTGTCCATTGTGATTATTCATTTTGGATGGTCTTGGATTATGACACGTGGCATAATTTTAAAAATGCCATGTGGCATATTAATTGGATTGTGGAAATATATATATATGTACCTAGGTAGGTTGGTACATAATCATAGGTAGGTAAGTTGATATAGTTCCAACGTACCTACTTACCTACCTACTTACTTAACTATTTACTTACTATGTAGGTAGGTAGAAAAGTAGGTGAACTGAAGAGTAGCCACATAAGTTTTTAAATTTTGTTATGTGTTTTTTTTTTAAGGTTAAGCTTTTATGAGCTCATCCCAACATGGCACATGTATTTTAATGTGAGAATGCAAGAGGAGACATTTGTTTTATATAGTTTGTGAAATGAGATATTGAAGACAAAACATATGGGATAAATTTTTTAGTGGCACCATAGTTGCAATTGAGTTGTAACTACAAATTCTTTTTTCCCACATGCTTTCTTTTTTTAAAATTTTTTAAAATTAATTTATAATCTATAATTAATTATCAAAATAAATATTAGATGATTAATTATTTAAATAAATATTAAATAACTAATTATGTTGATAATTGATGATTTGAATTCAAACAAAAGTCAATAATTACTCACCTACATCAACAAAGTTTGCTATCTAAATTATTTGAATTAATTAATCAAATTTATATAATTAGTTACTAACTTTAAGTAATTAGTTAGTAGATAATTATTTATTTATTATCTGAATTAATTAAATAATAATTAATCAAATTTGATTAATGAATCCATATGAATAGTTTATATTTAGTTTACTTAATTAGTTCATGGTAATTAAGTATATTACATATTAATTACTAATTAAAAAATTAGTAACAAATAATTCATTCTGAAATATTAAATAATAAACATGAAATTTGAGTAGAAGACCATACATGTGGCATGATTGTATGCATTAACGCTCTACGCCAAGTGTAAAATAGTTGTTCACTCAACACTAAAGTTACATAAGTTGCAACACAATTGAAATTAACCACTTCATTGCAACTTGTGATCATGGTCAAACTACAGTTGATTACCAATGTATATATTTTGTATACATATGCATGTATAGAGTCTAAGTTGCAACTAATGTGCAACTAAATTACAACTATGAAATATTTTGATGTGGCATTTTAATTATTAATTCATTGTATTTCCATACTATAGTTGTACCTTAGTTGCACAATAGTTTCCATGACGATCTAGTTGCATGCCAGTTTCATATCTATGGACACAATTTCTCATAATGTTATGAAGTGAATTCACCAACTATGATTGTTTTGAAATATCTTGAAGTTGAATATCAAGTATTCGTTATTTTTTCCATCATCTTTTCACATGTTTCAAACATTTTCAATGGTGTAAGTTCAATTTTTGAAAATATATATTCAAGTGCATTAATTAAAATCATCAATTGTGCCACGAAATAATGTGACCTTAAATTTAACAAGCTAGTGTGGCTCAGTTTTGGCAAACACAACATTCCATACAATTCCATTTCCGTTATTATATTGGCAAACTATAAGGACATAATTAGTTACATGGCAATTATGTGATAGTTAATGAACAAATAAAGGCCATATCTTAGTGATTTCAAAAATGCTTCCAGAAGAAACAAAGTTAAAAAATGAAAGCTTTTGCAAGTCAAAAGCAAGTTTGTGAAAATATTTATTTCACATATTTTTACACTACTTATGTGGGTAGGTTGGTATGTGATAGGTAGGTAGATTGTAAATTGGTATATGGTCAATATTGCAAAACACGTCCTTACCTACAACCCACCAAGCAACCCACCTACCTACCTATGTACATATGTGTACACCTAAACATACAATTTGCATATATTCATATTGTACAATATATGTACCAATATACATAATAAATGTTGATGACAAAAATTGAACCTTGGCTTCCATGGCATGAAATCAATGCCTTTCCAATCAAACATCATATGATTTTGCAACATATTGTGTCAAAGAAAGAATATAACACATGTGTTTATTTCAATTCATCTTACAAATCTTCATGTGTTTTTTTTTCATGTTTTACTCAAATGAAACAAATTAAAATCATTTTTGAAAGGTTTTCAAAGGTCTACATAATATAATAAACAAACTTTTTTTTTTTTAACATTTAAAAAATCTATAACAAGATTTCTCTTAAGGTTTCAAAGGAAGATCTTTCATGTGTATAATTTTGTTAATTCATTCTATAACACATCCTTAGTTAGCCATTAAAAATTAGTTGGAATGAGGATCAATATCAATGTTTCAATTTCATAACATTCCAATAATGGAAATAGATTATCCATGTTTTGGAATTTAAAAAATGCATTATTAAAAGCAATTTTTTTTCTTTCTTGAAAAAATTGTACAAATGTCTTCATAATGATGTAGTTAATGTAAAACCAAGTCCCAATTGGAAAATTTATGGTTATATTGTTTATGATAGGCATTTAAATGACATGTACTTAACAAAATTTTTAAAAATCACTATATATGAAGCAAAAGATGATCCATCTTAGCCTACAACTACTTAAAATAAAAACAACATTAGAATAGCCAACAAAAATACTTGTGTGGATTAAATCAAATACATGTTTGTTTGAATGTAAATTGAAGGAACCTTGATTGATGGTGGCCCTTTGTAAATGTCATAAGTTAATGATAGTCATAGACATTCGTCATCATGTGTCAAATTTTCAAGAAATTCAAGCTTTTGAAGTTGAAATGCTTCATTCTTCAATGTGAAATGTTTGTTTTTTCCGTAGCTTGAACATTAATGTGCATTTACATTTTCACTTGATTTTTAAAACTTGAAGCTTCTACAGTCCCTAATTATGATCATCAATGTTTTTATTGTAGTCATCTTCAAGTTGTTTCACAAACAAATTAAACTATATGCATCACACATCACAATATGACTTTGGTGATCAATGATTGAACCAATTAAAAATAAGTTTTAAGTAAATCAACATACATAAAGTACATTGGATATATATTTTTAATATCACCATTTGGTTTTGTGAAATTCAAATGAATGTAATTAGAGGGGCTTGTGTCACAATGGAGTGAACTTGTTTTAATCATATTGTTTTTTTTGGTCTAGAGTTTCCTTCTTGCTTGCAATTTTTTTTTGTGACATTGATTTATTTATGTATTGACTAAGTTTTATTAGTTAAAATTAAATACAAAGATGACAACATTGATTTTCACACCTTCAATTAATCATGTTATTTTTCAAGGAATGGTCCTTTTAGAGGAATCTTCATGTTGAGGGTCATGATCTTGCAAGATATGTGCCAAAGTTTTGTTTCTTTTCACATATCTCAATTTCTAATAGTTTTTTGGATATTTTATAGCCTAATGTTCAAAGCTACAATGTCATTTAACATATTCTTAAAATTTTTGTTTGATGATGCCTATGGTCCTTTGAATAGTACTTTTTGATATTTTGTGAATCATTTTCATGACGACATAGTTAATCACATGTAGAAAATTCCTAAAATCTATTGAATTGAAATGTAGGAATTGTTCATCAATTGGTTATGATCTTCTTGTCATAGTATAAGAAACTTTTGATCATTTTCCTTAAGGGGGGAGAAGACCTAGTCCTATATTTTATGAAATGAAGTTCAACACTTGAATTAAAAAGAAAATTCAATAGTGAAGGAATAAGTATGCAAATACACCTTGTGTTGTGTATTTGTAATAATAACACAATAGTTGGGACAAAAGTTCAATTTTCAACAATTTCGGCATATATATATTGGCTAGACCTTTTGCAAATTATTTTGTGCCAAACATCAATTGTAGCTATGGTAATCTAAATAGAAATCATAAGAGATTATGCATAATAGGGAAATATCTTACCACATGGCATTTCATAGGGGATTTCACAAGAGGGAATTTCATAAATGGAAATGCAGATAATACATTGTAGGCAATATTGGACAAGTTTTGAAAGGGATTTTTATAAGGGAATTCTTAAGGGGAATTTGACATAGGGGTATGCACATAATTGTCATAGGCAATATTATACCAATTTCAAAGTGGATTTCATAATTGATTTCAGAGAGGAAAAATATCATAAATGAGAATACACCTACTAAATCTAGTCAATATTAAACAAATTTATGTAGTGGAAATTCTAGAACTTTTAATTAAAAAAATCATTATAACATTCTAAATTTCAATGATGATGGTTTATCAAAACTAACTTAGGTAGGACAACTTTAGATCCCATAAATAGTGATCATCACTTGGGGAGTTCCAAATTGGAATTTTGTTAAGCACATTCCAAGTAAAGAGGCATGGAAAGTTGTTTTCTCAAAATTTTGTTTTTAATTTTTTTTTTCAACACCATATTCTTGAACACATTTGCAATAACTTCTCCACCAATTTACACCCCACTTTTTTTGAATCTTAATCCAATTGTTGAATTGGAATTCAATTCAATTAGATTCAATTTCCATTCAATGTATTTGAATTCAATTTAAGAATATGAATTTAATTCAATTCCAATTGCATTGTAATGTTGATTGTCATTGGTAGTGTGTAGTAATATGAAGCCGAAGTAGATTATGGTTTGGAATTTGCTTTGAATGGAAGGGAAAGATATCTTTTCAAATTTATTTCTTTTTAGGGTTGATTTTTTTCAACACCATAATAACGAATGATGAAGTGATGAGCATATTTTCAATACATTCTACATCAATTTGTATCTCCTCTTTCTGTCTTCAAGCGAGTTTGAATTGAATTATGTTTGAATCTAGCTCATTTTTTTAATCATTTCATTACCATAGGAGCATGCAACAACACGGAGGCCAAGTTATTAAAAATTTTTAGAGCTCCAAGCTCCTTCAAAAGGTCTGTAGCTTGTATGAGGTGATTTGGCAGGTTTTCTGGCCTTCTTAAATGACAAAATCCACCATAGTGGGCAAATCCCATATCTACCTAAACTACAGAATGACCCACTACAGACCTTCCTGCCTAGGAATGGGGAGGGCCTGGCAGATTCTGCTCCTAACTGATGGCTCACCTGGCAGATTCTGCCAGGCCCTGCCCATTCTCTCTTACAAAAACAGCACCCTCAACTGTGTCATGGACATGGAAGCTCATACCAGTTTCCAAAAACAGCCCTAATCCTATCCTTTTAATACTTCTGCTGTTTTAAACGAAAACCCTAATTACACAAATGTCTGAACTATGGTTTTATTATTATTATTATTATTATTGACATAATATTTTTGCAATTTTCCCAGAAAAAGGGAAAATTTAGTCGAATGGACAATAGAAAATAACAAGAAAAAATTTCCCAATTTTTTTGTCTGAAAAACCACAAAATTTGTTAGAACTGAACACACTGGGACTCTGAACCCCAAGTACATACTTGAACTTTGGCAAAAGGCCGAGAACGGTCTGAACTCTGAACCCTAATTTCACAAATGTCTTCTTGCGCGTCACACATGGTGAGCTCACAACGAAATACTTTCAGGACACAGGGGCACAAGCATAAACTTGGACCGGACCCAACCCTAACCCTAAAACTGGTCGGCAACGTGACTCCAATCAGATCAGGGAGCTTTCGTGCTTACTCGGTTGCATTGCGTGCCTCTTGTGTGAGGCAGTACTCGTTTGTTCGCTTCGGATTGGAATAGTGCGACTTATTTTCCTGCGACAGCAATCGGAGTTCCAGTTGCAGCGAGGTTTCTTTACAAGCCCCGGTCTTTTCGACGCTTTCGCACGTCTGCGCTGCGTCCATCACCATGGTAATTGTCCTCAAATCGTGATGGCAAATGTCTTGTTTTTGTTTTCTCTTCAGTTGATTTTCTCTGGATGTCACGGAGATTGCAAAGAATTGTGCCTGGGTCATAGTCAGAGGACCGCATCCGTCGTTGTTTGGTCTCTTGTTGTCCCAGTTAGTTATTCTGACTCTAGGGTGTCTTCCAATGGGTTTCGGTTACGGAAACCCAATTCTCTAGGGTTTCCCTAACTGTTAGGTACCAAATAGACTTTACGGAAATCGACGATGGATAAACTGGGAAAGCTGAAGGGATACAAGCGAAATAGTGCTTGTCTCTTTGAAGATTATCTGTTACAGAAGCCTCAACATGTTGAAATTTTTTTAAAGATATAAAACGAGTCATCAGCCCCTTGATCCGAGTTACAGAAATTTGGTGTGGATGCAGGCTACGTTGGCGGACTCCTTTCTGGCAGATTTGGAGGACTTGTCCGACAACGAGGTGCTTGATGAGGTCAGTCACTGTGTTATCATTCTGAATGAGGATAGTCCAGGTTTAGGGTTTAGGGTTTAGGGTTTAGGGTTTAGTGGGATACCTGGAGGAATATTAAAATAAGTACCTCCGGCAGTTCGACCTTGGAAGCTAACAGACAAAAAAATTTCTTTGTTTCAGCATTCCCCAATGCTGGATGAGGCTCTGAGATTGAAGTAATGTTCAAGTATTGTTATTGTCTCTGTCGTTGCCTTGTTGATGCAACAGATACCCCTTGGACAAATCCTACTTGTATTTCACTTAGTCACTGTTCAGTCTCTGCTGTATTTCCAGCTGTCTTGTTAATAGAGTGGTGTTTTGGGGCCACAGGAGGGTGATCATGTCAGAGATGAAGTTCTTGATTCTGATGAGGAGATGGCAACAGAGCAATTGCTCAGCTATGAAGACTTGGATACTGTTGCCAAACTGCAAAAGAGCCAGCGCTATCATGATATCATGAAGGTCCAAACTTATAACCATTTTCAGAGTTGGTATATGTTGGCTCCAGGAAGGTTCAATATACTGCAACTTTTGCTTTTGAGAGCTGGAGTCTGTTGCTTGTTGAATCAATATAGTCTAAATGCCATATCATTAGCTTGCTATGGGTGACCTTCATTGCTCAAAAAGAGTCTGTTGATGAAGAGAACATGGGGGCTGCCCCTAGAGAAGATTGCCCATAGCAAGCTTCTTCCTTAATGAGCTTCTTATCAGGGTCCAGACCTGTTATTGGCCTGAGGTATTGTTGGGGACAGTTGATAGACTTGGTGTTAATATTACTTCTCTGGTGTTACCTCTGATTATGGAATGAGGTTTATATGATCAACAGTACTTGAAACCTTGATTATATGACCAAGCCTTCCAATCCTACTCCTTAAACCCTGAACCTTATTGGAGATTTTGCAATTTATCCTTGAACCAATGATGGAAGGGCTGGTTGTTGTTCACTGGTAACTAAGTGGGTATTGGAAATGGGCAGTGCAGAAGGTGGATGAAGCAATGGCAGAAGGCACAGAGAGCTCAGGGAAGGCCCTAGTCTCAGAGGATGATCCGGAGTACCAGCTTATTGTCGACTGTAATACTCTGTCTGTTGATATTGACAATGAGATTGTCATCATTCACAATTTCATTCGGGACAAGTATCGGGCAAAGTTTCCGGAACTGGAATCGTTGGTGCTGCATCCAATTGATTATTCTCGTTTAGTGAAGCAAATTGGAAACGAGATGGACCTCACACTTGTTGATCTGGAAGGGCTTTTACCTTCAGCTACCATTATGGTTGTTTCTGTCACAGCTTCTACCACCAGTGGGAAACCTCTATCTGAAGAGAATTTGCAAAAGACTCTAGAAGCTTGTGATCGGGCACTTGCCCTTGATGAAGCCAAGAAGAAGGTTTTGGAGTTTGTAGAAAGTCGAATGGGGTTTATTGCACCAAATCTATCAGCCATTGTTGGGAGTGCAGTGGCTGCAAAACTGATGGGTGTGGCTGGTGGCCTCTCTGCACTTTCTAAAATGCCAGCTTGTAATGTGCAAATTCTGGGTGCGAAAAAAAAGAACTTAGCTGGTTTCTCAACAGCAAGCTCTCTTCCTCATACAGGATTTGTATTCCATACAGAGATAGTGCAAAGTACTCCACCACCTCTCCGAATGCGTGCATGTCGTTTAGTAGCTGGGAAGTCTACTTTGGCTGCACGAGTAGATTTTACGCGTGGGGATCATACAGCTAAGACAGGTATAAACTTGCGTGAAGAAATTCGTAAAAAAATTGAGAAATGGCAGGAGCCTCCCCCACCAAAGCAACCAAAGCCCTTGCCTGTTCCTGACAGTGATCCCAAAAAGAAGCGGGGGGGCCGTCGACTAAGAAAGATGAAAGAAAGGTGGGTTTCATTGTGCTTTCTACATTGCTTGTGGATCTTGATAGTTTATTTGTGTGTTCAGAAGTCTCATCAAGGTGGTTCCTGTGCATTCTGCCCACATTTGCTGTCCCTTGGATGTGACCATGGCCCTGCAGTTGTGAACTTGCAGTTTGGGTGTTTACTTCTGGACAGAGTTGAGGACTGGCAATTCAGGGTTCTGTGATTTTTTTGGCATAACAGAGGTGATGTAATTTCTTTTTTCATACAATATTACTGCAGATATGCCCTAACAGACATGAGGAAACTTGCAAATCGGATGCGTTTTGGTGTACCTGAGGAGAGTTCACTGGGTGAGTGACAGTTTGCTCTTTCTTCTCCATACTTATTCTCCTTCCCCTTGCATATTCTATTTTCCTCTCTGGTATGTCTTATCATGATTTTTGAGGTTCAACCTCACTTGAGTGCCTCTCCTTGCATGCTGAAGATATAAAAGAAGGTGGATGCCAACAACAATACTCAGATTTGATATGGAATATATCAAAGCATCTAAGCCTGTTACATGCTTACACTGAGAATTTGTTAGACCTAGTTCTTGGTTTGCACAGAACTTTACGTCTGACCTGACAGGGTGAGAAAAAAGTCCCTCATTTCTGGATGGGCTGTAGTGATGTGAAGCAGCATGGCAGCAAGTGATTTGCTCAGATTTTTGTGTGCAGGGGATGGATTGGGGGAGGGCTATGGAATGCTGGGACAGGCTGGCAGTGGAAAATTACGGGTATCCATTGGCCAGAACAAATTGGCTGCTAAGGTTGCGAAAAAGTAAGTGCTTCCTGATCATATCTAAATGTTTAGCCTCTAAGCGGGTTGTGGGTTGTGTTTGCATTATGTAGGTTTAGCAATTTGGTTTCCCTCTGCCAGGCATGGTAAGAGATTTTTTTGTGTTGACTATATTGAATTTTCTCTCTGTTGAATCCATTCTGTGATCCATCCTACAAGTGGGCACTGTGGAGTGTTGTTTACATGTTCTTCATTTTTCCAGGTTCAAGGAGAAACACTATGGTAGCAGTGGTGCAACATCAGGGCTTTCATCTAGTCTTGCCTTCACCCCTGTCCAGGTCTGCACTTTTATTCTTGCAAAATTTTATCCCTTCATTTTGCAGGTTTTGAAGATTGTGATGACATCATGATCTTCTGATGAGGCCTAGTGTCAATTGAATCTTTGGGGTTTTGGAATGCTATCAGTTTAAAAAGTCACATACCACCTGTAACAAAAGAGGTGGGGAAAGTTTGATCCTTCTCAACACAATGGGGGCTTAAATACTCTGACTTCTATAATTGCATAAGTGTGCAATGGTCCATCATACTACATGATTGTGGTGATACTGGCTATGGGTTCATGCCAGCCCTAGGTGCTGATTAGGTGTGCAAATCTGATTTGAAGGATGGGCACTTAGTAGTCAACAGCTGAATTTTACATGCATCATTTCTGAATCTAATTGGACTAAGGATGTGGACAAAAGATTGGACATTTGTTCCTAATCTGGGAGGTGAAATCTTGTTTCAGGGTATCGAGCTGAGCAACCCACAGGCACAAGCAGCATTGTTAGGGAGTGGCACACAGAGCACCTATTTTTCAGAGACTGGCACATTTTCAAAAATCAAGAGGATTTGATGCTATTCATTTTGCCGTTTCAGGTTGTACTCTTTTTGTTAGGGAGCTGGTTCATGTATGTAATGGTAGGAAGTTGTCTTTCAATTGTTCATAAATAGTTTCTTTGTACTGACTTATTGCTAACTTCCTGGAAGAGGTCCTGCTGCACTAGAAGTTGAGTGGGAACTATTTTTCTGTAGCCTTTGAAATGAATTTCAGACCATGGGAGTTGCTACCAGTGACAGGTTTGTCTATATGACCAAAACAGCCCAATTGTTCCCTACAGACTGCAGGTCAACAAATGTTTGACTGATTTCAAGTGAGTGACTGTGCAACCCAGTGACTGTGCTCACATTTTGTTGTCAAAGAGAATCCCCATGTTCTAGCCCATGTGAGAATCAGGCACACCCAAATATGTGGTGCCTTAAATTCTGCATTGTTTGACTTAGGTTTGTGGCATGTGGTGTGGGAGTGGCAACTAGATCTACAATATAGAGAGGCTTGCAAGGGAAATATGTTCAACCTTGTATTAAGAACAATTTGGTGGATTGAAACATGGATTCACAACAGATTGATGCTCATGGCATGTGAAGAATGTTGCTGTGATTGGGCTAACCTGTGTATAGACAATCATTATTTTCACAATTTGATCTTCATAGATAAATTTGCCAGTCAGGTGGAATGTAATGTGATGCAACCTTATTGAAATAAGTGTTGCTTTCTCAGCCAGCTTTGGCTCCGACTATTTAAGCATATTCTCTGCATTAGATGAAAAATTGTGGCATCTGTTGATTTGTGTTGTTTGTTCTGTTGTTAGGATTTTTTATGAATGTTTTGCATACTCCATTTTACAGATGCCATTCTGTAACCCTAAGTAGGTATGTCTTTCATTTGAGTGAAGAAATTCAATAAATATTCTTGTAGTTTCCTTTGAATCAAGCTATGGCAGCTTCTCATAAATTTGTCTCTGATTACCTTTGTTGCATCAACACTTTTATGCCATGTTGTCGAAGATACAATATACAAAGAGCTGAATGTAAAAAGTAGCAGGGTTTAACAGGAAACACTTTTTCGTTGTTGTATTCCTGTCCCATAGCTAACTACAGTAGCTAGTTATGTAGCAACCATTCACTTGCATCTACCTACCTGATAGCCACCAAGTGGCTCAGCTACTACCTACATGAATGGTAAGCACTTATTGTTCCCTCCTACTTACCTATGATACTTACCCACTTATGATGTATTCACACTTGATGTTAAGTCAGTGTTAAATGAAAATCTAGGTGGCATCTTAAGTGACACATAATTTTAAATAGGTGATAGCTTAATGTTGAAGTGAATGTTAGATAACATAAAATTTTCATGACAAGTAGGTTTAAGTCCTAAATGACTAACATGATGTAAAGAGATTCAACACTAAAGTCCCTACCACCAAGTGTGAATGCACCCTTTACATAGGTTGTAAACTAGATATTGTGATGGGGAAGTAGGAGGGTTTACAGCGAAGGTTAACCAAGTTGAGTTCTGGGTCACATAATCCTGTATGTAGGAACCTCAAAAGTGTTGCTATTGCTTGAGAATTGATGTCAAGCCTTCATCTTTCATAAGCATTGCCCTAACACTCCCACCATGAGTTGCAATTGTCATCTAGTGGTAAACAAGCTTTATTGAGGCTAGGCTCATTATCACCTTTTCAAGTGCTTTACTAACAATTGGGTGGGTGATCCAACTCTTGTGCCACAATCATGAGTTACTTTCTCAATACTTTTGAATTTCAGTCAAACTGTAAAGAGCTGAGAGATGACCCAATAAAAGGTTCTGTTACTGAAGCATATTATCTCCAGGATGTAAGATTTCCTTCCTCGCTTTGCTTGATCCTTCATATACTCCATTGAAACTTCTAACGACAGTTCTGAACTAAGTCTACAACACTAAATTCATATCTAGCAAGTTTAACTATAACTAATAGCTGGTGTCCCTAGTAGCATCCCAGTTCCAAGTTTGCCATCCTGGATTTTCATTCATCATTTGTCCAATTGGCCCATTTGTCATCCAACATTGCAACCATTTCAACTGGGCTGCCAACCAAATTTGCATACCAACTCAACTTGTCATCCAGTCTAATGTGCCCATCACCTCAATTGGCTTGCCTTCTTGACTTTGTGACTTCCACATTTCCTCTTGGTCAAAGTCCTTTACTGTAGATTTCATGTGGCCATTGGCCTCAACTTGTTCAGACTACCAAGTCCAGTTTAAGTCCAGATGAAAAGCTTCAACTCCTTGAAAGGGTTTTCATCTGGGAAAGCCATATATACATCGTGGGTACCTATGCATGGTGGAAAACCTCTTTATGGCAAGTGGAGTTGATTTATATTGATTGGTGTAGGAAATAACCTTGTACCGAGTTGAAACAATTCAAGATATCTTAACTACTAACTTAGGCCCTATAGTTACCAAGTTGATTTTCAAACCTATTGAGTTGAGTATTGAGGATAATCAATTTTTTGGGTAATTGGAGATGCTAGATTTTATAGGTAGTGAAAGGAGTTGAAGCTTGCCCAACCATTGTATTTTTTTAATGATTCTAAAAAATAACCACAATTTGCCTCAATTGATAGTCAAAACCACATTCAAGGGCCAAAGTGAACCAACACCCACCAATGCACCAATTGGTAGAAACCTGTTTTGGGTTTCATTGGATGAAACCCAAATGAGCAGTGATTGTGTTCTAGGTCAGTTTAGGAAAGAATTTTTTTAGGTCCAATTTTTTTTCACTCTTTTTTTTTTCCCGAGCCTCTACTAACCCCTACCTACTAAACCTAACTTGTTGGTAGACCCTCCTCCTCCTTTTTTTCTTTTTTTTCCTTTTCTTCTCCTTTTTCTTTTTCTATCATTTCCTTTTTTTCCTTCTTTTGGATA
>Ga0209611_10001474_pt1 | contig 40254 bp, 38 predicted proteins | sample S1TSphgellanicum_3_FD_187693 | JGI IMG/M metagenome (GOLD analysis project Ga0209611, IMG submission 187693) | Host-associated microbial communities from peat moss isolated from Minnesota, USA - S1T2_Fc - Sphagnum magellanicum MG (SPAdes) (version 2) | ecosystem: Host-associated > Plants > Peat... | reverse complement strand
AAAAAAAAAAAAAAAAAAAAAAAAAAAAAGAAAAAAAACCTGGTGATTTTCTTTTATTTTCTTTTTCTATTTTTCTTCTTCTTCTTCTTTAATAATAATTAATATTTATAAATAATTAATAGTTAAACAGATTTTTGGTTTTGTTCCCCTTTTTATATTGTCCTAGTTAAAAATGAACATCCTCAACTGAGTTAACCATTTGGTTTCAATTTGGTAACCAATTTTGTAGGAACTAGGTCTCATATAAATAGGCAGATAGGTAGGAAAATAGGCAACTTCTAGGTAAGTGGTTGGTTTATACATATTATCTAAGGGCTGTTTTTTACTACCTACCTACTAACAACCTACTACTTGTGGGTTTTTAGTGGGTAGGTAGGTAGAGGGGAAAAAAAAAGTAACTGAGTTAAACCACCATGGTTAACTAGCTAGGGAACTGGAACCTAACAGAAAAACTGTTTCCTGATCACTTATCATTCATCCTTCATGGTGCAAGGCACGAAAGCCTCACCTACTTATAGGTGTAAGATCCCTCTCTCTTAAGAAATAGCACAAAGCATGAAACCCTCACCTGCTTATAGGTGTAAGGTCCCTCCCACTCTTAAGAAATAGCACAAAGCATGAAACCTTCACTGTTGAATTAAGTAATAATGGTAAACAATGTTTTAAGAATATTTTAAACCTTTTGTAACCTTTGCAGAGGAATTGAGTGTGATCCAAATTGACGCACTCCCAAACTCTTCGATAGATTCAAATGTGAATCTAACAATAGAAAGATAAGAAGTTCGAGCACGTTCCCTAATTCGCAACATTTTGAAATAAAGGGGCATGTTAGATTCCTCTCTCTCTTAAGAAGTAGCACAAAGCATGAAACCCTCACCTACTTATAAGTGTAAGATTCATCCCACTCTTAAGAAGTTCCGCAAAGCATGAAACCCTCACCTACATAAAAGCTTAGATAGAATTTGAGCTAGTGATTTAGGGTTGTTGTATCGAGCAAGTTTGTTTCCAAACAAAACCTAACCTTCAAATAAACAAGTTGGCAAACTAGTCACAAGACATTCATCGTTCATTAGAAAATATTATAGCACATATTCATTGTAGTGCCAATTAGCAAAATCCCCCACAAAAGCACCAAAAAAAAAAGCGTTAAATCAAAGACAAAAATTGATCGCGAAACTTGCTTAAACAATCTAGGTGAATGAATGCTCTCTAAATCTCGTCAAACTCACAATCAAAATGCACATCAAATTCTCCAGTCAAGAACAACGTTTCAAACGACTTGAAGGTGCATATGATTTTCATAGTTGTTGTTTCATCTTGACACGCATATACTGTTATGTCAAGAGTAGAAATTCAATAGGAACTTCACTCGAGCAAAAGCTTAATAAGCTCAAATCAAATCTAAAGCACAAACTACTACTACAAAAACTTGCAGATCTAACAAAAACACCCATACACCCTCCTCATCGCATGTCATAAACCCAAAAGCTCCAAAAAATGAGAAGCAAAACGCCTGCTGCAGGTGCACACAGTTTCTGCTGTTTCTACTAAACTTGAAATTGAAGAATTCTGAAAGTTTTGCTTTCAGCTGCAACCCAAAGCTCAAAGAAGTTTCGTTCTGAAATTTTTTTTTCCTTCAGCTGCAAGCCACAACCCAAATCCCAAAGAATTTTCCCTCTGAAATTTTTCCTTTCTGCTGCAACCCACAACCCGAATCTCAAAGAAACTAGTAAAACCTGCTCATGAAGTTAATGTGGCAAATCCAAGGCTTTTTCCACTTCAGAGGTTGGTGGAATCTATCATACAAGGAAGGATTCAGGCATCTGCAGTAAACTGATGATCTGTTGCCAGTTTTCTATGCCAATTTTGTAAAAGCTACTACAACTGTGTTTCTTAAAGAAATTGGTTCACCATAGTACACCCCTTTTTGTACAAAAACGGAGTTGGCCCTAGAATTGGTTTCATTTCAACCTCGTGAGCACAATGGGCATGCCGAATTTGGGTTGCAAAGTAAGTGTGACATCGAGAATGTTTCGGAATCCAGGGGCCAAAGTCCAAGAAAACATTGGAAGCATAGCTGCTAAAACGGTTCTGGCTTCACTCAAAGCCAGTGTTTGTCCAATGCAGGTTCGAGGCCCTGCTCCAAAGGGTATAAATGCAAACGGATTTCCACAAGCACCACTGATCCCATTTGCAAATCTAGCAGGCTGGAACTGATCTGCATCATCTCCCCAAATCCCTGGATCACGGTGTACCATTGCTACAGGTATCACTATCTCCAACCCTTTGGCAATTACCAGCTTGCCTGTTGTTGGTGTAGTCGTGGAATTTGCACCGATTGTATTGTTTTCAATGCAAGTCCGACCAATGAGCGGGACAGGAGGGAAAAGCCGCATTGATTCATACAATATCATTGTCACAGTTTTCATGCGATTCAACTCCTGTGCAAACTGATCCCCTCCTTGATGACAAAACTCCTCTACTTCAGCTCGTGCTCTTTCTTGCCACTGTGGATGTTCTGCCAACAGGTAAATCGTCCATGTGAGAAGACTTGCAGTCGTCTCATGTCCCGCAAGCAGAAATGTTTGTGCATTGTTCATCAGTTGATCTCTAGACAACCTTGTGGAAGTTTCAGGAGTAATTGCTTTCTTTGGCCTCGTCAATTGAGGAACTTTTTCTTCAACTTCTTTGGGTTGTGCTGAAGAACCCAGATCCTGAACAGCTCTTTGATTAGTGTTTGAATCGTGACCCAGAAGCGTGTTTTGAGCAGTAGTGACAGTGTCTGCATTGGAGGAGCTGTCACTAGCAGCAGCACCAATCATGATGTCCAAGAGATCATCATGCAAGTTGTTGGGAGCTGCTGCTGCTTCATTGCTCCCATGACCATGCCTTAATTGACGTTGCCTGTTATGTATGATGTCACCCATGAAGCTTTCAAGCCACTGTCGCTCTTTGGCAATTCTCTTCATGATTCTTTGTGACAAATAACTGATCAAACAATATGACAAGAACCCAATAAGAGAACTAAACAAGACTTCTCTTACTTATGAAATAGCAACATCAAAATTTCATTACCCAGACCCGTATCAAACAAACAATACATTCTCAGATGGCAGCTTCCAGGACTTGATTTCCTTTGAAAATCATCTAAACTATTGCCATCTTCCAGAAAAGAGATCCACAGATAACAACACACTTCAGCTAAGACTCAAATCACCCAAGCTACAAAACATTCAAACAAACTCGGACCTCATCATGAAGGTCAATGTTGTTGTTCAATGGGAGGGTTAGGTGTTGACATGGACCTGTAGGCTGGGATGACAGCAGGTAGCCCAAAGACGAGATCCCTGGAGTCATAAAGGTATTGGTTGAAGCTTTGAATCACTTTGGTGGAACTTTCAGAGCCCGCATCAATTTGCACTCCGAAACCACTCTTTCCAATGACATCAAGTGTCAATTCAAGAAATTTTTGGTACATGTCTACTTCTGTGCGCCCAGAAATCACTTCCATTGCCCACCTCTCAGTAGCTGCATGAGCACAGTCAACAATAGTCGGCAACTTGCTCTGTTGAGAAACATGACAACTTCCAATCAGAAAAACAATCATGGCAAGAAAACACGCACCTCACATCATAATATAATCAAGTGTTTTTTAGGGTTTAAAACTTGCAGGTCTTGCATCCAAACATTAATCTATCAATGGTCACAATATGGGATTTGCGTTGGTATTTAGGGGTTAACGAAACACTGCACTGCTCTATGTCAAGAAGGTTTTTCCAGAGTATTTTGTTACCTTGACTTCTTTGTTGTGAAGTGCAGGGTTGAATAGTTGGCGTTGTGGTGCCCATACAACATTGCCACTGGATGCAAACAACCCATTTCCAAGAAGTCCCAACACTCGTATATGTAAAGGCTTAGTGTATGAATCCACATTGAGTGCAAGGATGTCTTTGATCAAATGCGGGTCAGCAATGCTCAGTCTAACAGTTTTGCCAATATTGAAGCAAAAAACTTTCCCATATGTCTCATAGCACTTCCGCAGCACTGCTACCATGTCCTCACTGCTCATGAGCTCCACTCCATTTCTCCCCCCCTTCAGAGCCTGCTCATGACGAAAGACCCATGGACACATGAGCACATGAAAAAAAAATTCTCATGGTCTGAGCTGATGATAGTTAAAGAATTGAGAACAAAAAATCTTAGCAAAGAAATGAGAACAAGAATCTTAACTGAAATCCTAAGACTTCAATCGTGATATGTATGTATCAAGCCATGTCCAAGCCTGTTTTCGCAAGTATGTGAAAACATGGTTATCTAGATAGCCGTATATGTGCACAAACATTCCTTTTACACCCATCCCTTTTGATTCTTTTCTCTTCAAGAAAATGCAACAACAAACTTGATGACCTCAGTTAGTTTTCTGAAAGTTTGTTGATCTGAAAACCATTGAATTGGGTTTTTCCATCTTAAAGTCATCTTCCAGCTCTCAATCTTGAATAACAATCTTATTGCAAGATTCAGAGCTGTAAAATCAAGAAAAAAAAATGTATGTAAACCTTAATTTTGAAACCATATCTGCAACAATCTGAAAAGAAACTGCAATAGTGGAAAGAAAGAAAATTTGCTTGGCAATTCCAATCCAGTTTTCCGGTTTCCAACTCTTGAGAATCTCTTGATCTTGTGTTAATGATCTCCAAAGCTTAGAGAAAATTGGAGTCTAGTATTTTTTACCTTGTCAATTGCTGGCATCTGTCCTAGAAAGGGTACAAATGGAAAGGCAGGAATTCCCTGTTTCTTGCACTCGCGGATGAGCTTCATGGGTCTCCAAATCCAATCTCTTACAATCACCAAGCTCAACGCCATCGCTACTACAACTACAGTACCCGCACCCAACAGCCACAAAACCCACCACACTATCGCCATCTTGCGTGCAGCGGCTTTAGTCTCTTCTCAGAATCTCTGTCTCTGTCTCTGTCTGTCTCTCTCTCAGGCACCCAATTCCTCAAGCTGTAACTACTTGCAATCGCAGCTTTAAGAATTCCCCATCCCTTCAACTCTGCTTCCTTGAATTGCTGCTTTTTCTCAAACTCATTTGCACCCATTTGCACTGGAGAGATAGACTCTCAAGCTGGAATTCTTCCAGCTTGGACACGTGGGGGAGATAAGCACCGCTTTGTAGGTGCCATCTGGAAAGAGCATCTTCATCTACTGCTGCTGCTTCTTCACTCTCTCTCTCTCGCTGTCTCTCTGTGTGTCTCTGTATTGCTTTCAATTTGCAATCTAGTTCAAGCTTGATCACCATGTGTAAGTTTGAGAGTAATTTTGCAACCATTTTTGCAAGCTGCTGGTTTTTTGTTTTTTTGTTTTCTTGCTTTGTCCAGAGTTTTTTGCAAATTTGAAATCCCCAATAGAAGCAAGCATGCAAGCTATTTTGCATGGGAAACCCTAAAGCCTAAACCCTTTGAACTTGGAAATTCCAAGCTCTTACCATATCAGCTGTTGAATCTGAGTTCTACCTCTTAAGAGCCAAGCTTGAATCAACTTGGACCCTGAACTGTTGTTGTTGTTGTTGTTGTTGTCCTTGGCAGGTCTTATCAAATCCAGCTTGCATTCTTCTTCACTTGCAGAAAAACTATTATACCCAAAAAACCAGATCACCAAGCTGCTGGGTGTTGCTGAAGAGACACTAAGACAACTGCTAGTAAGTAGATCTTCAACCACAATTGATCATGTTCCAGGCTTCTGTTGTTGAATCCCATGGGTGTGATGGCAACCCAAATTATATATCTCTCTCACAAGTTTGCAGACTAGTGGAGGATCCGAGACAATTAGCTGCATACAATTTCTTTGATTCTCTTCACAAGGTTTGGAATTTGTGGCATTTCTAGCTCTCTTTTAGTAGTACCCCAGTCCACAAAAAGCTGTGTTTAAATTGGCACAAGTTTTGGGTTTAGGGTTTTGGACTGTACATGCAAAATCAAAGATGACCACATTTCTCAACTTCCTGAGGCATCAGTAAGATCCCCCCAAGTGGTCTTCAGGTCTTGCACTTCCAATAATTCAGAGGAGTCATCATCTCTTTCTTCAAGGAAGGCATGATCAGATGATGCCTTTTATCGGGGCTCCAAATCTCAAGAGCTCCTCCCAGTGCTGTGCAAATTTGGTCCATCCTTGCTTGCTGTTACCCATTATAGCCAACTGGGTGCATTTGCAGTATTTGATGTCATAGCTTCACAATCTAAATCCCAAACCCTAAACCCTTCACAATGCTGTCACCGTATGGTTGACAAGCACAATCTGATGTACATAGCCAACATTGGCAAGTTCCAGGCTCTAATTTTTTGATGCATGCTACAGTCATGAGAAGGCAGTATGATTTTCATCATCTCTGAAGGGTCAGAGGCATACGCCGCCTTTTACTGCAAGCTTACAGCTCTTGGCAAAATTATTATTATCTTGAAGCTTTCTTCATGAGCAAACCTTGGAAGAAAACAAATTGTTCTCTTGCATGTACGGTTTATCTTGATATCATTCATGAGCCTTGGTTATCAATTCTGAAGCTCTCTCCTTGGAATCAGACTTGAACTGATTTTTATTACAATTTCTGCTCATCAGTACCCAAAAACAAAGATGCTGGAGCAGCAGCAGCAGCAACAACAAAAACAAGGGTGAGACTCACTCACTCACTCACTCATACCACTCCAATTGGAGTTCTCAAAATGTAGTTGGTTTGATCTGCTCATGGGCTTCTTTGGGTTCAGGAGTACCTTAAGCCCCCTGCAAAATGGTCTTGGATTCCAGTCCCAATTGCTTGAAAAAGTGCATTAGAGGTCCTCGTTGCTTCTTCTTCTTCTTCTTCGTCTTCTTGCAACGAGTATCCTTTCCTATTTACCTTGTATATATTTTGGCTTGTGTTAAAACTTGAGATTAGTTATAGACTTGACATATCTTGAAGGATTTTGGTTTGTTTTAGAGGATTTTTTGAAGATTATATTTTTGCATGGTGACATATTTGAGTTTCCATAATTCTTCTTCTTTTGCCTTAAGATACTTTTTCATGTAAATGGCAAGGCCACACAGTGTGACACACCTCTTGCTCTTCAGTACTTAGCATCCTCATTTTGTCATTTCTCAGTTCGTGTGATTTATGCTGAATTGCTCTTTAGCATGAGGAAATTGTTCCGAGGTTTTTTGGTTAATGGACAATTGATTGCTTGCTCTCTGCACTCAAACTCAAGAAAAATAACATTTTTCCCTCCCTCAAGAGTTTCATTTCCTAGAATTGCTTTTCATTGGTCGGCCATATGAAATTTGAATTTGGACCCATTAAAACATGCACAAGATACAATGACTACTTTTGATAAGTTGGTCATAATACAGTTAATCGCAAAGTGACCCTCTCTTTCACCCCTTTTCGTATCTTTCAGTGGTATCCGCAAAGTTAAGCAAATTTTATTAAATCTCCATATAAAAGGCTGAAACTCAGCATTTGATGCACAAGGTTTGAGAGTAATCGTAGTAAGTTGTACCGGTAGGAGCAGTGAAAATATATGTAGCAGCAGTGGAGGCGCTCCGGAAAAAGGAAAGGCAGGATGGAACTCAGTTTACCACTAATATTGGTGGAAAAACTAGTTTGGGTCCCAGTTGTTTCGTTTTGTAAAATTTTCATTCCCAGTTTACTCGTTTGATGGCCTATTATGCCGAAACTGGCCGTTTTCGCCCCCCTAATCGCCTGACTTTATGGATAACTTTAATATGCACAAGATACAGTCACTATTTTTTATGGTTGGCCATAACAATTGGCCCAAGTGATAGCATTTCAATATTGCCTAGCCTAGCTTTTCTATTGTTCCCATTTTTCATGTTTATAATGGGTGATGATGGCAAAAATAATTAAGACTCCATACTAGATGTGATAAACATTGGTAGAGGCTAAACTAACAAATCGTCGGGCCAAGATGGTTTTACCTGTTATTAGGGATTTGTCAAAGTAATGAAAGCAACATGTGATTGTTTTTTTCTCAACATCATCAAATGTTTCAAAAAACCTCACACTTGTCGTGGATAAAGTTTCTTCTATGATTGCAACAACCTTGTGGGCGGCTGGCCCCAGGATTCATCCCATTCCCTCCGCCCTCAACTTGATTCATATCCAACTCCATCAATATGTTGAAAACATTTGAAATGATTTTATTTTCATCTTCCTCCTACTTTCTTTTCTCCTCCTCTATCCTCCTCTTCACCATACTTCCTTCCTTCCACCTTTAGCCGTCTTTTCAAATGTAGTTATTTTCTCTTTCTCCCTCGTCTTGCTTCCTTACAAACAACTTTGTGAGGTTTTTATCCAACAAAATGCACTTGTGCACAAAATATCCTTTGATTCTTCCCTATGCTAATTCATCATGGGTGGGAAAGTTGAAAATGACCGACACCATTTTTAGGGGAGATAAAGTTGAGGGAAATAAAAACAATCAAATTCACCGATCCCAACAAAATGAATATAAATGCGGAGAGAATTAACAAGCCCGTCAAAATAAAGACACGTTCAAGGAGCACAAAGATGATCAATTCTTTGAGCTACATTAATTATTCATGAGTTCGAAATTTCAATTGAGCTTTAGTTCATCTACAAAGCTATGCCGAGCACAATTCCAAAACAACTACCCAAACATACAAGTTTTTTGAAATGGGCCTAATCTATTCCCCCCCTTTGCTCATCTTTTTCTTTTATTTTTTTTTTAAAAACATTCAACTACCAAACTAGGCTAAAGGCTACATATCAACTATTCATTGGCAAAAGGAGAGACACCACCATGGTTGAGGTTTTTTGTGTAGAGTTAAAACCTGATGCAATGGGCTAAAATCAACCTCAAAATCCACTCAAAAAAACCCGGACCAGGGTTTTAGGGCTACTTACTACTTAAACCCCACCCAAAATCCCAAGTTCCAACCCTATATATATATATCCTTTGTCAATTAGGGCTCTTAACCCCCTAAGAAGGTACCTAACCCTAACTAGGTACCTAACCCAATGGTCAAAATAGTGTGGAGATCTTTGTGGAACCCATTGGTAGTAGGTAGGTTGGCAACATCCAAAATGACTAGAAGGGCATGTCCCTTCTTTGCACTTGTTGTTTGTTGAAGGTACCCTTTACTTATTTACTTACTTAGTGGCCCAGAAGTTCATGGTTTATGGTGAGTTATAGGTAGTGACCCACAACAATAAAAGAAGGTTGGTAGGTACCTAATGGAAGCTCAATCAGTTTCATTTTCAAAGAAGAAAAAAGAAGGTAAAGAAAGGATTACTTATTTATATTATATAAATATATTTTTTTAATTTAATTTTTTAGTAATATAAATTTTTTTCCTAATAATATTATAATATTATAGCTATCAATAATATTAGCCTAGCCTACTAGGCACCAAAGTGAATCACACACCATCCACAAAAGGATGGTGTGTGGATAGGAAAAACATTTTTTCATTGTATTTCTGTCCCATAGCTAACCACTAATGGATGTCAATTGCCTTAACCCACTATGATAATAACCACTTACATTTCCAAGTCCCTACCCACTTTACTCCTGATACTCACCTTAAACCCTAAACCCTAGGTAATCGAGATGGAAGTTGAAGTTTATAGGGATAGGTTACCAAGGTAGAACCTTAGTAACTCTCATTTTGTGGTGGTTCTTCTACACACCCAGCCAACACAATGGATGGATGGTGCCCCGGTCGGTGCTAGTGAGTTATCATGGTATTCGAGTCACATTATTTGTAGTATTACATGTTAACCTTTGATGGGAAATATTTAGGTTTAGGGTTTAAGGATTGTGATTGTAATGAAACATCAAACCATTGTCGGTGGTGGTTGGATGAAAAATTAAGTTCATTCAAGAATGTTGAAAATCTTTCAAGTGAATTTTTTTTTTTAGAGTTGTCAGACGTGTATGATCCCCGAGCAACAATGAATGATTCACAACCATTTCAGGAGGACATGGTGGTAGTGGTTTTGGTACCAAGACATACTAATTTACAATACCACATGATGATATTCAAAAGGAGCTTATCATATGCTCCATTGAACAAGACCCCCCAGATTTTCTATTGTGATCATTAGCTTCAATCAGTCAATGTAGTAATGTGAATGCTATCACGGAAAATCATATGTAAAAAAAGAATTGCAATTAATTTTTCATTGATTTGGTGAAATTTTTTGACATTCTCTCTTCATGTAACCATCATTTTTACTCATATTGACTATATCCCCATGATATGAGTAAAATGTTAACCAAGGGATAGATCCAATGTCTCATATCCCTATTGACTATCCCTATGTCTCATATCCCTATTGACTATCCCTATGTCTCATATCCCTATGTCTTGTATCCCTATGGACTATCCCTATGTCTCATATCCCTATTGACTATCCCTATGTCTTGTATTCCTATTGACCATCCCTATGTCTCGTATCCAATGTTTTGTCAAACCCATTTGATGTTAAGCTTTTCATTTTATTTTGAATCCTTTGGCAATGGAAGTGTTGTTGCAATTAGGTAGGTTTTTTGACTTGAAAAGGGAAACAAAGAAACAAAGAGGCATCTTTTTCATTGGAAAGAACAACACTACTACACATGACAAAACTAAAGCAAAAAAAAGAAAAGGAAAAAAAACCCCAAACAAATTTCACAAGGAACCCAAGAACTCAATCCAAGGAAGGGATGGTAGTTGCACAAAGCAAGGTGAGAGTTAAGGCCACTCTTGTTCAACACCCAATTCATAAATAAAACAATTATTTCCCCACTTTAATATGGGGGGCACTCAATCACTTAATACATACAACACTTTACATTAAGAAGAATTATATCTACCTTCGCAAAGGGCCCTAAAAATCCAATAAAAATGTTCAAAGGGTTTCCTATAGGTAGTTGGCCTTTTTTTGTTCATACGATTTGGTGAACTACGTGTGCTCCCATAAAAAGATTGTGGGCTCCTTGATGGTCCCAAACAATGAAATCTTAGAAAGAAACAAAGCCTTGATGAGAGGAAAAATTTTAATCTTCAAGGAGGCATAAAGAAAGACTTGTGCCAATTTTCCTAGTGTAATGGAAGGGCACCTTACCCAACACCATTTGGCTCTTTTGCTTGAGGGTTTGGAGTCTGGACCCAGTCTGGGCTGGTGGTGGTGGTTGGAACTAGTCTACCACTAGGCTACTCTTTGTTGGCTTTTTGATTGAATTACAATCAGCTTCCTTTGAATCAACTCTCTCTCTCTCTCTCTCTCTCTCTCTATATATATATATATATATATATATATATTGGGATGCTTGACAAAATTCATGTACAACATATTCATGTACTGGTTTGGTTGATTCATGAAGTCGTTGTCAATTGACGATTGATCAGTCAGATGCAATGGTTGATTCACGGAGTTGTCAATTGACAATTGATCAGTCAGATGCAATGGTTGATTCATGGAGTTGTCAATTGACGATTCATAAGTCCAGATGCAAAAATGTTGTTGATGATGATGATGATACAATATTACTTTGAAACCCCACCACATTTTTTATGGTCAAGTACTGACTCTCTTCTCTTCTTTTTTCTTGTAGTGGATTCATTACTCTTGTTGTTGTTGTTGATGATTGATTAATTGCTTGATTGATTGAATGAATGAATTGGCACCCCAATGGCAAAGTGAGCTGAGAAGAAGACCCAACACTTTGTAAAAGGCTCAGCTCAGCTTGGGCTCAAATTGTGGAATATATTGAATCACTCATTGCATCAAATCTCATGTTGCATCAACAACTCAACGTCACCGACCCATCACACATTTGATGCTCAGCTCGACAAAACTAGTGTTGTTGTTGTTCATGTTGTTGGTGGATGAGGACGAGTCTTCCAGAATCATCCTTCACAGAAAGCCATGGCAACACCCCCCGCCCCACCCGCGCCTTATTAAACCCTTAGGTATATACTACACGCTGACAAGTATAGCAATGATCAATTGATTCAATGCTACAGTGTGTTACAACAATATGCCTACAATTATTGAATTGGGTTGGGTTAGGTTGGGTTGGGTTGGGTTTGCTCAATTATGCTTGTAAAGTCTATGTACTACTATACACAAAGATACCCAACATAGAATTGGTCATCCTTTGTGTTTTGCACCATTGACTCTAGAACTTTGGGAGACCAAGACCCACCCAAGGCCCCCATCATCTTGGCCTCCCTATAATCTGATACTCTCTTTGTTTTTTTTGCTTGATTTGTTATTAGACTTGTATCAATAGCAAGAAACTTTTGGTAGAATTTTTTTTTTTTTTTTAATATTTTTTTTGGGCTAACCCTTGTTTGGAAAAAATATTGTTATATGGAAGAAAATTGGAATGTAACTAAAACTTTGGAGTGGGTTACCAACCTCTCTCCCTCTCTCTATTTTCACTCGTTGGAAATCCACTTCCCATTCCCCGCTTGGGGGACTTGTGTTACCTAATATCGATTACCCATCAAATTATGGTCTTTATTATTGATCTTTGTTCTTAGAGATTTGGCACTTAGTAATTAACATAAAACTTTCCATCCTTTTCTTTCTCCATTTCTTACTCCTTCATTAAAATTCAACCACACAAATTAAATTAATTATTTTCTTCTATTAAAGATTGGCAAGTTAAAACAACAAAAAATTTTAAGACACACATACATAGGCTTCATCCACAAAGATCCACACAAATTTAGGTTTTATTTAAATTAGTAAGTATGTAACTTAGCTTGATGGACTATTTGGAAGGTTTTGCAAATAACATTGGGAAGAGTGGAGTATTCATTCTTCAATAATTTTCCTGCAAATTGTCTTGGTAATGCAACCCATGGCTATAAATGGACTTTATGCAAACCATAAAGTGGGATTGATTGAAAGGAGCTTCTTTGTACAAACACAATAGTAGCAATGTCATATGGTAGTCATTAGGTCACTAGTACTAGGTTCCCCTTAATATTTCCTCTATAAGTTATTCCATGTGATGTATGGCATGACCTAAACTTGTTTTGTACTTCTTGTGTTGGAGACTAAGGCGTATGTAATTTGTTGTATCCACACATTTATAACAAGAGGAAATAGAGTATTTTGAATTTTTTGTAATTCTAAAAAGAGATAGGGTAAATACTAAACATGCCCATCATTGAACATAAATCAATAGTTGAACCTCTCGATAGTGCACTAGTGATCCGGATAGTGAACATGCTTATGTGTGTCACAATTTGAAGCTACACCTATGATCGAGAGTTCAGTTTTGGCTTTATTTTAATCACCAATTAGTGTTCGTTTAAACCCTAAACTCACATGTTCAATACATGGCCTTAGTGTTTAGTAATAAGAGGTGGGTTCTCACATCAATGTTCAATCCTCTAATTAAATACATGTTGAAACTTGAAACCGTAGCACCTTTACAATGCACAAATTTGAGCTAATTCATAAATCCCCTTCAATATGGGACTCAAAATCGCACACGGACAAAGTGTTCACATTTAGATATTACCCACAATGATCACATTAATAAAGAAGGCCAAATATTTTCTCCCCAATGGACAACACCTTGCATTTCCCATCAAAAGTAAACATCACAACTACAAGTTGGAACATCACCATTCAACAAGCAATTGTGTAACACCTCAATTCCATTCTCATCTCCATATTTCAAATCATGTTCAATCTACCTCTCAATGTGAAAGATGAGTTCCAAGCTTTCTTAAGGCTTTTAATTCCTACTGCAATTGTGCAATTGTGTTAAGAATTGGTGTAGGAACATGATGTGTAGATTTGAAAGTGGGTAAGTTTAATCAAGTAGGAACTAATTACATAAACCAAATTTACAATCAAAAATTTAATGCTCCAAATCATGTACTATCATTGGGTCCAACAATTTGTAGTCCCATCATTTGTTAACAATTTGAAAATACCATTACATTTCATAGATTTCAACAAGTTCACCAAACCTAATGATTCACACCTAGTACACACACATAAAAACAAGAAATCAAAACATAATGTGGGATGCCTTTTTAAATTTTCATAGTATAATTTTCTTTACTAAAACTTTAAGAATGCATGCATTTTTTAACTATTTGAACTTAATAAACTTTCTAATTTCTTGGGTTGTGTACATTAAAAAAATGCATACATGTTGTAGGACTTGAACACACATCCATTGGTTATTGAAGGTTGGAACAAGAAAGATCCAAATTAACATGATGGTGAATGTCCTTCGTCAATGACAAAATGTTATCATGTTTGGCATTTCATCCATACTTGTCTCACAAGCACCACACATTTTAGCAATGGTTAATTGTACCCTTGATGTGTTTGTAAAATCATAGCAAATTTCGACAAATGAATAACTAAACAAAACAAAGGAAGCAATGGGAATAAGTAACAACTCTCTCATGAAAGCAAACAAACTATGGAACATACCCATAACCTCATTTTATCAAATCACCTAAATCACAAGATAAGATCCCAAAAAATGGGCCCATTATGTGTATTAATTGAAACTAAAGATCAAAACTATAATGGTTCATTTTTGGTGTTAAAATGATGATTTTTGTTGGGTTATTGTGTTTAAATATTTTTGTGAATAAAATAACCTTAAATTTTTTTAATTGGAATCTTTTATTCAACTAACAACTTGGATTTGAAGACATTTATATAATCATTTTTTGAAAATAATACATTCATTGTTAATACTATACTTTTGAATTTCAAATATGCGGACTAGTTTTTAAACTACAATGTCAAAAAATAAAACTATTCATATTAAATTTCATTTCAAATTATGTATAATAATTAAATATGTGTTGAATAATGAAATAATATGATTATACTTGAAATCAATATGTTTTTTTATTTATACATACCTTGATTTTATATTTCCAAATGGAGAATGAAAGCCCACTTTTGATATTTAAACTTTAAATATGTTAAATGATATTTAAAAAACACAATTTGAACAAGGTTTGATATCTATACTTTTGTCCAAAAGATTTGAAACATTCCAAAATTCCAACTCTCAAAGTGATTCCCATTTCAAAGAGTTTAAAACACACCTCCTTTGGATTTTTGCACATTTGTGAAAATGTGCATAAATCTCAAAATGTTTTTTAAGCCCATGTCCTTTTTCATGCCCCAAATTTAATCACAAACCAAAATTAAACTCATGACATTTTGATTTAGGTTTGGGAGGTTTCATTAGTGGGTGAACATCTAGTAATCAAACATAATAATAATGAAATCTTATAAAATAATTACAACCATATGTCCAGTGGTACACTTTTATGGATTCATATGGGGCTTGTATGGAATGTTGTATCTATAGAAAATGAGCCATTATATATATGACACATTAGCTTTAGGTTTGGAGTTTAGACTAATGTTGTTAAGTTGTTGATTTCAAAAGGAACCTTCATTCTGATGTTGAAATAAAAAATTTAGGTTTCTAAAATCTCCAAGTTTGATTATTTTCAAAAACAATTTGGAGTTGGTCTCATTTAAGACCAAGTTTAGTTCCATCTTCAACATATAATTAAACTTTTTTTTTTCTAGTATTAATTTCTTCAACTAATACATGTTATTCAAGATAAAGATTATGTAATGTTATTTATGTACAACCAATCAAATGTGATAATTGTGTTTAAAATATAATGCCAAACTATTTTTTTAATAAAATTTTATTTATTTATGTAAAGAATTTTTAAATGTCTTAAATTGAACAACATTTTAAATTTTAATTCCAATCCAATTTTGAAAAGATGTCAATTGCCTAACTAGGTTCCAATAATGATTCCAACAAAATTTGGAACCTTGGCCTAATTTTACCTTAAAGCTTGACCTATAGCCTACACCTAAATCTACTTAAACCCCAAAACTTGCCAACAATAGTTTGGAACAAGTGCTATTAGGGTAAAAAAAACCCTTTTAATTCTACGTTTGGTAGGGAAATCATGCAAATTCAAAACATGTTCTTCAAACTTCACAAAAAAAAAAGGATGGGAGTATGGAGCTTTAATTACAATGGATTCACAAAGTTGAATTAATCAAGGTCAAATCAATTGAAACAAACCAAAAAAAGGTTATTAATGCAAATTGGAGCCAAAATGGTTCAAAAGTGAAATAGAAAAACACATATTTTCACAAGTTTCACCATATCCCAAATTTGGGAAGAGTTGTTATTCTCCTTATTCACATAGTATATTAATCTATGATGGTGGTGGGATTACATCAGAATGACAAATGAGCTTTAATTTACCAAGTTATGAATCTTATTACTTTGTGGGTTCATAACTTTTTCATTTAAAATGTAATTGAAATGCGTTCAACTACAATGTTGTGGTTTTCATAAGAGTTTTCAATGGTGTACCTAACTTTTTAGTTGCAATTAATTTGACCCTTTTGTTAGACATTTTAATGATCAAGTCCAATCAAATTGATAATATGATTCCCAACCATTCAATTGGTCATAACTTATATTACAAATTTCCAAATCGGGAATAAAACTTTATTTCAAACATTTTTTTTCAAAACCTTTAAAATGATTTTTAAAAGGTTTCAATTTGGACTAGGTTCGATTTTCACTCTAAGACTCCTAACTCCAAAAATGAGAATCCATTTGGCAATAATCCACATAGTGGTGTTAACATTCATTTCCTTGCATTCTTTCACATTTGTGATAACGTGTTTAATCTTGTGACACTCTCCCAACTTACTTTCTTTGTCATGTCCCAATTTTGGTCATAAGCCCAAAGCTAAAATCATGACAATATAATACATGCATACATCCCAACCACCACCGCTTGATTATTGATGGTCATGGGTCACACATGAGATGAAAAGGCATTGAACGAACACATAAATTTAGATTAGACATGATCATTTTCCCCTTACATGCATTCCATGCACTTCAACATTTAAATGTTTCTTATTTCAAACCTTTAAAACAACATCAAAAGAAAGGCATATGCTCATATGGCTTTTAAAAATTACATCAAACCAAACAACATGATCATGTTGGTTGGGTAGGTAGACATGACTTGGAGCCACGCATGGTTTAAACAAAATATCAAAAGTGGGTTTACTAAATTTACATGGATTTGGTCACTAAACCCTAAGGCCATGAATGATAACATTAAACCATCAAAGATTTTCACATCAAAATAAAATGACAAAGATGAAAAACATTATTAATAAAATGAAGATGATGAGGACAATTAGTTGTGAAAAAAAGCTTATACAACTATAAAGGCGTTGAATATTGCAATTATTGTTTAAAATGTTCCATAAATAGATATATATTACAATGGGCACCACCCCCTTTCACCTATCCAACAATACTATGCACCCATGACAAGCAACCCAACCCTCACATATGTCTACCCAACATGTAAAAGGATTCCAAATTAGTAGTTAACTTGACAGACAATCGTAATTGTGACCATGACATTCCATTAACAACAAGTTTGGCCTAAAATCCCCTATCATTTGAAAATGTTTTGTCATTGCCAAGCTTGTTGACAAAGGGAAAAAAATCAAAGAACCATTAATGGATTACAACTTTTTGCATGTGGTTACATCATAACAAACATTAAAGTTCTATGGAAAACATTTGAGAAAGAGGTAACAAAATAAATTTAAAAATGAAAGCCGAAAAAAAAAAAAACCACACAAAAAGAATGCATGACTACTTTAAACACAATATGAATGAACAATTTAAAAACACATTAATAAACAAAAAAGGGTAAAATTTGTAAATTCTTGGTTTAATGTTATTATTAGGGATGCAAATGAAGGATTTCAAGTATTTGTTTTTCAAGCAATTAGGATATTTAAATGCCAACCTTGGCATTATTATTAATGATGACAAAAACAATTTGGTAGAGAACATTCAAACACAAATGGAGGCAATAAGGCATACTACAACATTATAATGTGTTGTTTGAAGGATACTTAAAACTAACTAGTAGGGAAATAACCCATGAACACTTAGGTCTTAAAGCCCAAATAAAAGATTGCCATGAATACCATAGTGATTTGGATCGAGAAAAATAGAAGACCATGATGAACATCATTGGTGAAAACCTTGGATTAGGAAGCCCAAAAAAAAAAAAAACTATGAAAAACACCATGATGAATACCTCAAAGAAGCATAAAACACAAAGAAGACCACAAAAAAATTAGAACAAGGACCTCAAAGAACCATAACCCACAAAGGAGACCATGAAAAAAGACCACAATAAGTACCTCAGATTTAAAATAATAAATAAAATATTATGAAAAACATCACAACAAGTACCTTAAAAGAACACTAGCACAATGAACACCATAGCAAGGACAATGGGCTTCATATTTACAACAAGTTGCAAGAAGAAACTAAATGGGATAGATCAAAAGCTTGCCTTTGCCCCCATGTGGTATCATGTGCATTGTTGGATTAAGTTAGGGTCATTAGTTCAAGTTCGAGCAATCTTGGTTTTAGAAGCAAAGTGCACCTATGATACATCAACAATTTCCAATTTTTGCTTATGATTAGCTCACAATTTTCATTTTTTTTGAAAAAAATCAAATTGGGATGTGTATGAATATTAACATTTATGCTAGGTTAGCAATGGGATGAATGTTGTCCATGTGTCAAATTTAGAATGTATCATTATAAGATGACATCCATGCTACACATGGAAGGGCAATTGCTTAGGAAGCACAATTAAAAATTGGGGACCACCCCCGCACCTACTTTGGGAGATGATATATCCCTTAACATTTATGCCAAGTTGGTAATGCCAAGATGAATGTTGTCTCATGTGTCAAGTGTAGAATTCAATTATACGGATGGCATCTATGCTACACATGAAAAGGCAATTGTGTAGAATGGGCAATTATAAAAAATTGGGAACTCCCTTTACTTTTGTTCAATGTTCACTCATATGCCCAATTACCTTAATGAGGTTTTGTAATTGGGTTTACCCAAACCCAACCAATGGTCATGTAGTTATAGTTCTATTGTTATGGGTTTGGAAACCCAAGGTCATGTACTAAAGAACACTTCTATTGTTATGGTGGTTTGGAAACCCAAGTTGCTTTTGAAATCATCTCACAATTGCCACATTCATCAATAACTTAAGAAGTGAGTTTCTTTGAGGCCCACTTTTTGTTTTTGTGTGTGCATGCACACTTGACCATTAGTGCATGCATGCCTCTAGTGTGGGTAACCTAATCATTATAGATAGCCAAAGAAGGGTGGGGATGGTGAAGGGGGGGGGGCCAACTTTGGGTGGATGCAAACAATGGAAAAGGCCCATTGTTGCATAATATAAGTTGGTGTCTTCAAACTTTGGACATGCTATTATTATAACTACAATAATCTAGGGTTTCACCTAAGTGACTTATATTCATTGTAGGCTTTTATAGGATAGGTTTTGTAGGTAGGTAAATTAATAGGTGATTGTTAAGTAAGTAGATGTATGTAGATGGTTAATACATAAAATAAAGGGAGCTATTGAGTTGTAAGTGAGTAAGAAGGGAAAAATAAAAGTTAATCATTTTAAAGGTTGATTTTTCTAACAAAAGCTAGTCATACATACATACATACATACATGCGGGGTGCTTTTTACATGAATGTAAACATGATAGGTCATGTAACTAACATGAAGGCCCATTTTGTGTGTTGTAACTTGTAGCCTAGAAAGGTGAGAGAGGGACCCATTTTCCTCCCCCCCATTGAACTTTTGTGGCTTACAAAGGAGAGGTGCATAGGGAACCCATCATGTATTGTAGTAGTAAGTATAAATGATAGCTATTCTAGGTTTCTGTCACAAGTTGCAGCTTGCACTTATTATTACCTGTGTGCTTTCAATTGTGGGTTGTCAATTGCATTCCTGGGTATGCCGCCCTAATTGTGTGTACTTTTTTTTGCATTTAAATTTATTATAAAAAAAACCCTCCATTAATCAACATGAAAAAAACACACACACATGTGATAAACATGTAGGAAATGGTGTTTATATTATATTATTATATAAAACCCATTTCTTTCCTCTTTCCCCAATTTTTTTTAAAAAAAATTTTTTTCCCATTAAAAGATGTGTACTTGGGAGCTTGCTTCATGGATGCCACTCTTTGTGGTTGGTAGGTAGCCTACTACTTTAGGTTTTAGTCACAACACAAAATTCAAAAGATTTAGTTGTTACAACAAAAATTCATGTGGAGACTCATCCATTATGTTATGGTATTAGAACTTCTTTCTTTTCTACCAAACTTGATGACACACTACTTTTTTAAAAACACACTAATTAGGGTTTATCACATTCGGATCGACACTAAATTGTTGAATTAGGGTTTTTTTTTTTTTTTTTCAATGCAATTGTTTGAGATTTCCATCCCAAAAAAATAAAAATAAAAATAAATTTAACCAATCAGAGTCTGGAGACAACACTACTAGCATAATTATCTTAGCAACTTCGGCACAAATTATATTATTTTTTAAAATTCTGAAATTTTCAAAAATTACCTTTTTTGTAAGACTTTTTTTTTACCAAAGGAAAATGGGGAATCTTTTGGAATATTCTTTTTTAAAAAATAGAATGGGAATCTTCATAATTAATTAATTAATTAATTAATTATTGGACAGACATGTGCTGAAGCTACCCTTGTACCCCCCAAGTATATTATCTCATTGTGGGTTTTTTAAGGTTTTGTTTGTGTGTTTTATGAAGCTGGCTACAAATTTTCTAGTGTAAATTATTCGCCTTTTTTTGCCAAAATTTTTTAAAAATTGGATTTTTTCTTGGGGGGGAAAAAAAAACACCCAAATTTCCAATATTACATAATTGAAAAAAGGAAAGAAAAACCCTGGATCATCAGATTTGTTTAGCTACTACTGGAAATGCATATATTTTTCATATGGGAGGAGGAAAAATATTTTCACATTAATTTCATGCAAGACTAAAACCAGGAAAATCAATCAATAAATAGTTAATTAACTAAATAATTAATTAATTAATTTCTAAAAATCCACAAAATGGAAGATTATTTTTTAAAAGCCAAAAATATATATTAAAAAAGGGAAAACAGAGAAAAAGAGAGAGAAAAGAAAGAAAAGAAGAGCAAAGGGGTTTAGGGTTTAGGGTTTAAGGATTTGGGAGAGGAGAGGATCGAGACTGTATGTATGTATGTATGTATGTATGTATGTATGTATGGATGGATGGATGGGGTTCTTGAATGTTTTTGCATCTTGGATTAGAGCAGCAATCATTTATGAAGTGCGATTTGGATGCAATCAGTAATTTAGTGTTTGACTCATAATTGTTGTTGCAGAGCTCGATCTGCGTGTTTTTGTTGTTGTTGTTGATGCTGTTGTTGTTGTTGTTGTTTTGCAGAAGCGTTTTCTGTTTTTTTTTTTCCTTTCTTTGTTTTGGGCTTTGCTTTGTTTTGTTTTGTTTTGGGTTCTGTCGTTTTGCGTGTCAGACAGAAAAGATTGACAGATTTGCAGATGTCGACGGTCGGTCCCACCTTGAGACAACCTGCAGTTTCCGGCAATTCATGCGGGACGCATGGGTGGTGATGGGTGGTGATGGTGGTGCTAGTACTCCAGTTGTCTGGACTCGTGTGTGTAGAGGCACAGATGGAGAGAGAGAGAGAGAGAGAGAGAGAGAGAGATCTTTTGATGAATTAGGGGGAACGGAGGTTTTGGTGCTTGGGTGTGAATCGATTTCATTCTCGAGTCTCTACGTTTCTACCACTGTCAGACATGGAAGAAGGGATTTAGAAGTTGCTGTTGCAATAGAATGATGATGATGATGTTGTGGAGTTTTGAGATAGCTAGACGTTGTTGTTGAGTCATTTTCCTGTTGTTGAGTCATTTTCCTCTTGCTGCTGCTGCTGCTGCTGCTGCTGTTCCTGCTGCAACCACGGAATTAGACGGACGGAAAAAAGAGTAGTTCTAGATCATCATGATGCAGCAGTCTTATAATGATAGAAGGTAATGATGCAGCAGCAGCTTCGGAATTTGGATCCCGCGAGGTTGTGACAAGATCAGTCGTGGTGGGTTGTTTTGGGTGGGATTCTGATGATCTCCTATTTCAAGCTGATGGCCGAACTCGGGCAGCTGCTGCTGCATCGCACTAGTAGTGGGTATATAGAAAACATAGAATCTGATCATCATGCATTGACGTGATGATGCAGATCATCATCAGGAACCATAGCTGGTTTCCAGAATCGAGATTCTGTGCAGGTGGGAAGAATTTGTAGTTTAGGACATACATACACAACGTTCTGTTTCCTCGCGCGAGCTAGCTTCGAGAGGCAGCACCGATTCCAATTCTAACCCGTGAAGTGCCTTTCGATTCTGCTCTTTGTGTGAATCAACAGGTAGCTTCTTCTACAATGTAACAGCACGAGCATTCAACAATGTCAAGCAAACTTCGTACTAGATCAAGAGCTACTGGAACATTTTGTGAACTAGCTAAGTAGTCTCTCTCGCTCGATCGGAGTTCTAGCTAGCCGCATTCATGCATGCATGTGGCCCGGGATCAGGACTAAAGCAAGGACGTGCTCGCTGCCCCCGAGACAAACCCACAACAGTTTTTGCAGAGAGATTTTCTTCCGCATGTTCAATTGCATTGCAATGGGTACGTCCAGGGATTTCCGAGCTGCAGCCGGGAGGAGTTGGTCATTTCTTCTCAAGATCTGGTGCAGCAGATGCAGGTACTACTATGCCGTGTGATCGACAGGCAGAAGGACAAGCGGATGCAACTTCTTATGGGCAGGAGAAAAGCATTGTAGAAAAACTGCCGCGGGAGACCTCGAAGAAGAACATACACATCTAGATAGTAGCAGCAGCAGCAGCAGATTGTGTTCGAGACTGGTACAAGGGTCAGCTTCTTGTGAGCTGCACTGCACTGTGAATCCTGCACGATGTGCTCACCAGGGCTGGTTGTCGCGGATGATGATTGCTCGCGAATGAGGAAAGTGGTGGTGGTGGATAGGAGCAATTGCAATCATGTGCAATTGGCAGCTCTGAGCTCGCACCGTGAGCTAATTTGCTGCAACAACAAAATTGCTGCATCGCCATCGACAAGCAGCAGCTTCTACGTTCTCCTCTTCTTCATCATGCAGTGGTTGTTGAGGATCATGGGTTTCCTCCTTTTCATAGCCAAGTGGTTTCTCATCTGGTTCTTCACTTGCTTCCTCAGATGGTGTCTATATGCCATTCACAAAGGCGTCAGCCACTATGGGGGTTTCCTCATGAGCCTTGCTTTCCTGGGCAGCGGCTCAATGCAGCAGGCCACTGGCGTCACCAAAGAGTCCGGCAGGCTCACGTACTACAACGTGGATGAGGTCAATTCTTCTGCAGAGCGCTGGAATCCTGAACCCACACGGCCCAGTAGGAGAAGTCAGGATCATCATCGTCACCATCACATGCAGCAGAAGCCCAAAGCCTCCTCTGTCCATAAGCATCATGCCATTCCCCAGTCTCCATTGCTTGCTGTTGTCCTTGAGGATCACATGAAATCCATTTGCGAGGACAATTCTTCTGACATCCAAGACAGGCAAGAACTCTGTCTGGCACCCCACAAAACCTAACAAACCCTACTGCTAGCACCCATGTCTGGATTCTCAATCACAACTCTGGCTCTGTCTCTGTGTCTCTGTTTGTGTGTGTGTGTGTGTGTACGGGTGTCTCTTTCGTGGACCAGGTCTTCTCATCATGGGCACTGACATCTATCTGCAGGGAGAGGCTTGTCTATGAATACACCAAAATAGTGGCACCGCAAGTGTCAGCTTTTCAGCTAGGGGAGATTGTGGTGCCGTTGCGTGACACCAGACAGCTTGTGACTTTCCTGAAATCAAAGCTCAGAGAAACATGCAGGTGGCAACCCATGATGAGCTCTGAAATTCAGATTGCAACGATTTGTCACTTGATCTTGAACCTGGGATTATCATCGGATAACAATGATGATGCAAGTGCAGATGATGTTGATGCACTACCAAGTGAATCCAACACAAGCTGCAGTCTTATAGTGGAGCTATCTGATGCCGGAGTGGGGTCATCAGCTAGCTGCAACAGCAGCAACAATTACAGCGCTGCTTGCAAGAATGAGAACAACAGCAGCAACAGCAATATCATACAACATGCCATGATTTACATGGCAGCTGCAAAAGCTGCAGGAAGACTGCACTTGGTACTTGTGGGTCACAAAGTCGATGACTTCTCTGGTTCAAGTGAATTCAGGTCAATGTACAATCCTCCTGTCACACAGAGAGAGAAGCAAGAATGGCAGGCTTGGAACTCTGCCCATTTGAGAGCATTGAAGGAAAGTGTGGTTGAAACAGCACAACAGCTTCTTACTGTCACTCCAATTGCTGCACAAGTCTGGTAGCCATTATGATTCACCACCACCACCACTCATCAAAGACTTTCCTCAAACCCAAGAAAACTTCCTACCCCTCACCATCTCTGGATCTCTCAATGTTTGCTGTCAAATCCAGCACCTGCAAACACACACATGGACTAGTTCTCATTCTCAAACACTTTGTACTCACCTGGCCACCAAGTTTTATCTGCAATATCAAGAGATCATCTTCCCCAACAGATTCTTCTTGGAGTAGCCTGTTCAGCTTGTATTCACATTGCCACTGCAGCTAGCTCATGGTCTTGGTACAGCTTCCAAATTTCTGATCACTGACAGGCTTGAAATCTCTGTTCTGACAGAGAGAACAAACACAGACACAGAGGATGAAGACATTCAATTTTTTTGGTTCAAGTTTGTTGTAAGATCACAGATGTAAGAAGAAGAATTTGCAAGAGCAAATTCTAGGACATTTTGGGTTTAGAGAAAAGCTTGTTGAAGATGTGATATTTTACTTGGAAACTGGATTTATGCTTTTGTTGCACAAGTTGTGCAACTGCAAACCATATCTGTAATGGAAATGCCTTGGAATGTTTCCTCCAGCAAACTGAAAGAACGTCTTCCAACTCAATTTCTTCTGCATATGGGCTGGTTTTTTGGTGAGCTTTGCAGCTGAAGGAAGCACTCTACAAACAAAAGGTATGAATGTGTTTTGTGATCAACTTCTTCAAGCAATTGAATTTTTTGTTTCTGAGATTCAAGGCACATCCCATGTCAAAAATATTGTACAATCTACAAGAAGAATCCTCAAGCTTCACTGATCAATTACTGAGCAATAAGTACTCGAGTGTCTGGTATGAGTGATTCTTCAACATGTCAGCCTGATCCTGGTATTGGATTTTATTGACTCTCCCCTTCACAGTAGAGACATTCTGATGCACCTAGAAATGGGCCAAAGTTTGGTATCCCTACATTCTAGGGTCATATGGAGTGTGCTATAGAATGATTTCCAGGAAAACTTAGGCTTCATCATGCTAATTTTCTTCTTCTTGTTTTGTTTTTTCACTTTGGTAGGAAAAATGAAAATTTCCTGAAATTGTGCAGTTGAGGTGGGGGAAAAAAAAGGCCAAGTAATATTTCACTACTGTGTCCAAGTTTTCAAATGTAGTCCTAACCCTAAGTCCTAACCCTTTTGCACATAGAAAAAATACTGGACCCAACAGAAAATTTGAGCTACAAAAGGGTCATAATTGAGACTCAAGAGACCTCCTTTAACCCACATTAGGTATGGAAGAAATCGCCAGCTTTGTCTCTGTATATATGTATCATCTGAATGCATTGTCTCAGCTGTGTCAAGAAACATTTCAAGGTTGCCAATGATTTCATGGAGTTGATTCCCAAGGTTGAGAATCCATATTGTGAATGAATGCGGTGCACAGCTCATATCACCTATCCTGACATTGCTGCATGGTTGATCTCCATCATGCTGTCACATGATTCCAGCTGTGATTGCTTCCTGGCTTCTCTTACGCTACATGTTCGTGACCAGCTTCAATTTTTCTCCAGAAAGATTGCTTGATCACAATAACAGCACCTGCTGAGATTATGAAGTGCATCCAAACATTGTGACATCTCTGAAGCATCAAACAATCTTGGCAAAGCATCTGGCCTGTTGTGTGCACTTCTTGAAGCAATCATGCAAAGTGATTTTTGTAGATATGTCAATGGGTTGGCAAAGCATGTATACCCAAAGCATGTTTTTGCTGCCTTACGTTTTGGGTCATCTCTTGATGGTTGTAGAATGGATGCTATGATAGATAGTGCAGGAGGTAATTGATATGGAGGAGGAGAATATGCAAGTACCCGAGAACATGACAAGCAGGGATCACCTCAAACCAGATTGATGCATTCCTCAAAACAACAACCATTGATTGTAGAACCATAATTGCTGTCACAATGCAAAATTCAGCTTACATGGTGACTACCTGCTGCCATTTTCAGTGTCAACATCCCTTCACAAACAATTCTCTTGCCATGTTACCTTCAAAATTTCTCTGCAATTTCGTAGATGCAGGTGGAAAGGGAAGTGAACAACTTGCAGAGAGAGACTCATGATCTTGAACTTGTTTCACATGGTGTAAATCTCTGTGAGCTTTTTTCTCCAGTTTGATTCCCACATTTGTAAGCTGTCTCTCTGTTTGATTCCCCCATCTCTTCACACAAAAGCTTAGAGACAGCATTAACTTCATGTGAATTATGACAAAACTTCTAGTGCCAAATCTGGCCAGAAAAATCAAATAAGAAGAACAAGATTGCCTGGTTTGCTAGTAGTGGTATCGTTCCATGGACACCCACAAAAAAAACACACACACACACACACACACACACAAACCCAAGCATGACAGGCTCAATGGATTTGCTTCACTTGATGAGCAAAATGTTCATGCAATTATGAGAATGGATTAGTTTGGTATTACAAGTGCTTGAAACCTCTGAATGCTTGCTTGATGAGCAAAATGCTCATGCAATATGTCCTTTCTCCGAAGAGCTTCTCCTAAGACTTACCACTATCTCCAAAATATATCACTTCTCTTCTTTTATTCAACACTACACTTCATGATCTTTCTTAATTGAACATTACCTCAATAATATGTGTTGTTTCCTTTGCTTAAAATTCAACACTACCTCCATCATAGTTCTTTTTTTCCTAAGGATTTAACACTACTCTATATATTTTTTTATTTTTTATTTTTTATTTTTTTCCAATTTTGTTATGTAGCCAAAGTGGTGATCATCCATAAGATGATTTCACTATATCTTGTCATAAGAAAATATGAAAGTAAAAAACATCTAGCATCCTTTTATATTTTTGGCTGGATGTTGCAACTTAGGATAGAACTAGTGTTTTTTTTTTTAACTTGGCAATTAAAAAAAAACATTTTTGCCAATTTGAAAACAAATTGTCATTTGACAAAACTTTGATACAAAAAAAACCTTAAGTCATTACTTCCATGAAAAGTCTAATGTTGGACTAGTATATAGGTTTTAACTTGGGTACGTAATAATGGTATGGTATTGGTATCACATAACATATCAATTGAGTATGAATTTTCCTTTGTCCCTAGGCAATATTCATATTACATGAGGTATGTGTCTAGGGTTTGAAGCCCTTGTACCAAACTAACATGGGTATGATGTTTTGTGTGATACTATGAACAAGACTAGTAACCAAGCTTGCAAAAAGGTGATGAACCTAAATAGCAATATCATGAACACATTAGGATTCAGGGTATTTCATAACAACACCTTTGAAGAACTTTACAACTCTTTCAATGTATGGATTTTTTTTTAACTACATGAAATTGTGGTTGCAAATATTTATTGTCTTTGCATGTGGCATGTGGACCAAATTTCCATTTGCTTCCTACTTCAATTGATTGTTCTATTTGTTTTGTATTGGGGGTATTTATTAATGTGCATTGTGTCTATAAAAAATGAGTTGAATTTGTTGTTGTTCTAAAACTACTTGGAAGTTAAGGTGCCTTGCATTGTGCTTATTCTTTTCCTAATATGGTGGATAATGTCTTTGTTGTGGTTTACTTTCACAATTCTCCTTGAGCTACGATTTATAATAGCTACAACTAGATTATCGTGTTCATGTTTAGTTGTAATGGTATGGCCAATTGTCAAGAGTTCATCTTATTTTTAGGTTTGCAAGTTGTTGATTTACATGGACTCTTGGAATAACTTTTGTTGAATTTGAAGATTATGGGGTCAATTGAAACCAATGATATAGGGATTATTGTTGAACCGCAAGAGAGAAATTACGCAACATCAAAGGTGTGACAACTTGTTGAAAGCCTTGAGGAAGTTCAAACCAATGTTGGGCGAATATTTTGAAAAATTGGATATCATGATTGAATATCACTCGGGATATCACTTTTGAAATCCTTTAGATATCAATTTTTTATATATATAAGGTGATATCTCTATCTTCAAATCTCAAAATGATGAGATCCGGTCATATAATATCTAGAAGGATTTTGAAATTTTGACATTTAAGGTGGATATCAAATCCCTACCCAAATATGGATATGAAGGGAGTTTAGGTTTAGGGTGTAGGCTATAGGTTATTAAAAGGATAAAACAAATTGTGGACGCGATTGTAGGTTGTTAGGGAAAAAAAAAACTATCAATGCCACCATCAAATTTTTTTAAAACCTAAAATTAGAATAAAATGGGTATGTGTTTGCTTAGCTATTATAGTACTCATCTCAAAGTGTGCTCTTGTAGAGTTTCATTTTTTTCATTTCCAACATTTAATTTTGGTATTTCACCCCGCTATACATTTACCCATTCATATTAAGTACAACATTTTGGAGGATCAATCATGATGCTCAACATTGGCAAGGTTTGATTTATTGACCCCCCCCCCTCAAATGACCTTGTTTTGGTTAACACCCAAGGTCTAAGGTCTAATGCCTTGCTACTTTGTGCTTGTTTTGTGAAAAAAATTTGTCTAAAAGCATGGCAGGGTGCAATGGAAGAAATGTTTTTCATGTTTAGAATTTGACACATGTGTATTTTTTTTCTTATTGCCCATAGGCCTCATCTAGTTTGTGGCCATCTAGGCTTTTTGATCTGAACAAGAATTGGACAAAAAGAGTTCCAAGCCACATTGTGCGATATGGGTTTGTAGTGCCAACCATTTTGGAGCTTGGAGGAGCCTGGAGGATTTATTCTTTATGTTCACTCATTGATGTAGTAAAGTTTTATGGGTAGAGTCCATTTCTCCTTTGGTGGAGACATGCTATGTTTTTATGTGTCTCTAAATACTTTGTTTGAATGCAAGCTAGTTTACCATTGATTTTGAAGTGAGTGATTGCAAAAAGTTCATACTTACACTTGCTTACACCTTCCTACTGCTACATGTGTGTATGATCAATCACAAGGGGATAACATGTGAGAAGATGTTGTGGAATGAATATCATGAATGCTTATTAATATCTTTGTGATCAACATGTCATCTTCGGGTTCATGTTCATAAGGAAATCCAGACTCTAATGATCTAGCATTTAGAATTAGCGGTTCAAATTCTAATGATCTAGCAATCAGAATTGGCGGTCTAGATTATACTAATCGAGCAATTAGAGTTGATGGTCTAAGGTGTGATGATCTAGCAACTAGAATTAGTGGTCCAAATTCTAATGATCCAGTAATCAGAATTGGTGGTCTAGATTTTATTGAACCAACAATCATAGTTGATAATCCATAGTGTGATGATCTAGCAACAGTAATTGGTGGTCTAGATTTTGATGATCCAACAATGAAAATTGGTGAACCTCCAAATTATAAAGGAGGTGTAAGAGTACGAAAGTGGACATGTGCAAAATTGGTAGAACTAATGGTGCAACTTTTGGAAGGCATGCCTTCATTTAATGAGGAAAAGAAAAAGGATACAATTAGAAGGTTTACATAACATTGTGGGGTGTAACACTACTTACTAGATTATGTTAGGCATGGAAAGGATGTTGAGAGCAATTGCAAACTAGTGGGTGCCATTAAAGCTGCTTACAATCAACTTGTTGCTACCAGACACGACTAGCACTTAACTCACAAGAATGTATTGTTATTTATAGTTGTGTCTACAAATGTTAGAAGAAGCTAGAACCACATTGCAAAAAAAAAAGGGGGGGCAACCGTTATTCTATCCAAAAAATAGTGGTTAGACATATACATGTTCACCACATAGGTGAAAATATTTGGGGAGGCTTACCCAAGAAATGTCAATGTGATGTTGTGAATGATGAAGATAAGGAGCTAATTATGAAGTGGTGGGAAACATTTACAATTGTCTCACCAAATCAAAAGGATGTGAAAAGGCGAATAATTGCTCCAAAGACATTTGAATGCCATGCAACACATTATTTGCAAGAATCACAAGTACAATTCTAACCACCTTCCCTTGTTTGTAATTACATTTATACGAAATGAATCCAAAAATCTCATAAAAACATTGTGACATCTCTACTTAACTACTTTATGCTTTGATTATGTTAATGGGGTAGGATGATTACATGATTTGGATGAACATGGCATTTAGGACAAAGACTGCTCATGGAGCATTTTAGTTTTGAATTTTGAATTCTTATTGGTTTTGAAATCATGATGATGTGATTTGGGACTGGCCAAAGAGGGAAGATTTGCGAAAGAGGAGATGATTCTTAAACACATAGTTTTGGAAGAGTATGAGGAGTTATAGGTACTTGTAATAGAAAACCACATATTGTGTTTAGGGATATACCATAGATTTTAATTAATTAAATTTTTTTTCAACAAAACATGGGATTTTTTTTGTAATTTTGATTCATATTTTTAGTAATATAGAAAAACACATACTTCTATAGTGAATTTTATGTTTATATCAAATTTTATGTTGTGTGAATTTTTTGTAGCATCAAAATATGATGAAATGAATTGTAATCTTGTTTCTAAAGTTTTTTTATAATGTATTATAAAGTGTAGATTCTAGTTATATGAAATAACCATGAATTTAGTGTTTTAATGAATGGCAGTGTTAATTATATTGAAAAACAAGGCAAAAATAATGAATGTATGCATATGAATTACAAATATGTTGTTACAGTAATGTGGAATAATTTTGCACGAATTAAATTTCACTTATACCATTTAACAACCATGATAGGGAAATTTTTTTTATGTTTTTTTTTATAGTAATGACAATGTTTATTATAATTTCTATTATTATATTTTAGATGAAAATGTTCATATGATTAGTTTTGTTTTTTCAATTCAAAATTTAAAAGGGTATGTTAGAAAGTATCAAAGGTCTAAGTAATTGACACCATAAGGACTACAGTGATGTACAGACTTAGAAGACAAAGAATTGTGAAATGAAATGAATCAAATGGTGACTCAAAATTTATATCGATAATTGAACTTAGAGGCAAATCAACAAGTTATTGAAAAACAAATAGAAAATAATCTTGAAATGGAAAGGAGTATGCAAGGCATATTGAAACCCCATATTGAAATTTGATGTTGGACATATGAATTATGAGAATAAAGGAAAGGCCTACAGGGCACAATCATTTATACCACAAGAAGTGGTACGGCATGAAGTATGGACTGGGGGTCTTTAGATATAACACAATTACAAATGATGATTTCCACAAAGAAAGATGCAATGAACTACTCACCCAAATGAATGGGTGCAATATACTTCTCAATTGCAATATGTGGTCAAAATCAAAGAGATCAAAACGAAGTAGGGACTTCTGTAGTACCTGATCAACCACACAAAATTTCAAGTCCATAATCAATGAATAGTTGAGGAAAGGATGTTATAGGAAGTATACAACCCAAGTTTGTGTATCAATATGCATTTCCAAATTATTATGAACCAGTGGAAGATTGGGAGGTGGAAGAAAATGCCAATATTAATGTGATTGAGGAGATTAAGGAAAATTACCTACGATAATCTGAATATGTAGAGGCATATGTGAATGTGTTGGATGAAGTACCACAATCATATTCACCCCAAAGGAATCCAAAGTTGGATCAAACAAGGTACACAACTGAAACATGAGATCATGAATTTGTGGATTGGGAGGTAGTCAGATTACTTTCAAGGGTTTGTGCATTCTGTGAGGAAGGACATGTAATCATGGATTGTCCTTTTGTGTGTTTTCACATCAGAGCGAGTATTGCTAGAGATGTGGAGTTACAAAATGCGGTAAGCACATTAATGGATCAACCACAAGAACATGAACTAGGAATTCTTGTAGTCCAAAATAGATTGAGAGGCATGGAGTTGGGAAGCCAATTAGGACCATAGAGTCGATAGATTAATCCATCTATTTAGACCATGAGCATAAAACTAAAGGTGTATTCACATCCACATTCTACACGACAGAGGATACCAATGGGTAACCATAAAATGGAACATCATCAAACTCGAATCAACACAGTTTCACCAATTGTTTCAGAAGTGATAGTTGTTAAAACCCAAAGAGAACTTGTTGGATTAATAATTACCCAATCATTTGATGTGGGTATAACACCCACATGAGCTGAAACGGTTGTTGCGCCCACCATGGATGTTGTCAAAAGGGGAGTATTAATTGGATCTACAACAAAATTGGGTAATGGATCGAATGGAGTCTTAGCAAGAAAGAAACTGAATGTGAATATGACATTACCAATAACAATTATTAGAGTTGTTGGGACACTTCAGATGGTGTTTATTGATCCAATAATGATTACTCATGCGAATAGGATTGCATATCAACCACTGATGAGCTCAATGGTTGCCGAAAGGTACAAAAGTGCAAATGCAACAAATCTAAGAAACAATATCAAAAACCATTTATTGTAACTACATTAATTCTTGATCACAAAGATGGCCATTATGTTAGGCAAAATAGGGTAGCTCTTAAGTATCTTAATTTCAAAAAAGATGTTGATCTAGATGCTCATGTTAAAGTGTTCAATTCTATAGTAAAAACAAATATAGAAATTTTTGAAGAGTATATCATCAATGCGTTTAACTATATGCTAAAAGTTATAACATTAGACTAGTGTCATAATTACAAGTCAAAATTCCCTAAATGCATTTTTTCAGAACTTACACATGCATTTTGCAAATGTCATCGGAAAACTCAAAATGACAAACAAATATACATGGAGTTGAAAAAATGAAGCAAAAGGAGATTACGAGGGTGGAGGTTTACTATGAGCGGATTCAAAAGTTGGCTCATGGTTTACAAGTACCAACCACAAATAGTTTTATGACTATTGTATTTAGAGCGAGTTTGTATTTATACCTCAGAATTGCAATTGCAAGGATGAAACGGTCAACATTACAACAACATAAGGAGGCGACAATGTTGTGTGAAAAAACATGACTGCTATAGAAGCAAGGAGTGCACTTTCGATACCATAAAACATTAAACATGCAACAACAATGAAAACACATAATAATACATGGAAGATTAACAAACATTGCACAAACTATGGGATAGCGAATCACAATGTGGAAACATGCAAAAAGAAAAAAGAATAAACCATGGTGGCAACCATAAAGGCATCACAACCAAGTCAAAAACCATAAAAGATTTTTTCATATGCATGCCACATCTATGGTTTGAATGGACATAAAATGACAGATTGTCTAAAGTTTGTTAAGATGCAAAAGATATTTCACGGGAAATCTATGGTGATAGTAGAGGTTCAACTTGTTGTTAAGACACAAACAGTCACTACAGATGTGAATGTGGTTGATATTACTATTACCACAAGAAGTAAATTAACTAAAGAATAAATGTTCAAGGATAAAAAACCAAGGAAAGCCGAGAGTGATGTTGACTAGGAGAAAGAAAAGCGATTGAATAAGCCAATGGTGGAGACAATTCAATAGATTCAAAAAACACAAACCCAAACTAAAAGGCCATCCACATCCATGGAGGGATGGAACACAACCTAGTCAAGTATGCCAAATACTACTCATGTGGAAACACATAAATATCAAGAAGTAATGAATTCACAAAAGAAATTGATCACAATAGAAAAGATTTTTTTGGACATTAGTGAATAGATGTTAGAAAAAAATGATACTTTGAGCTTGGGATGATTGCTTAAAATAGCTCCTAAGCTAAAGAGATATCTTTGGCTAAAGCTAAAATAAAATAAAACTAAGAATGTAAGTAAACAATCACAAAGAAATAAATTGGTTCTTTAGTACTAGAGGTAAGGACAACTATTGTAGCAATAAATAATCATATGGTAGTTATTCAAGTACAAATTAGGAAGAATACAATAGAGGATGTGTTGTTAGATGGAGGTTTTGGAATTAATATTATCACAAAACAGTTGAAATTAAAGTTGGGGCTTCCAAAGGTTAAACATGCACCATATAATTTGAAAATGGTAGATCAAAAAACCATAAAACTAGTGGGGTTGATTAAAGATCTGAAGAAATATGTTCATGGCATTCCTTACATAATTACATTTACTATATGGCATAATAATGTGGTAGATTATAGTTATTCCATGTTGGGGAGACCATGGTTGAAAGATGTTAAAGTGGCACATTGGGGGAGTAACACTATTACCATACAAGGGAATGGGATAATTAGAACAATTATAGTCACCAAACATTTGAAGGTGAAGTAAGAAGACTAAAAGTGTTATTGTGTTACGATTATCAAAATGGCATCATAGATGAAGAAGAAGATAACATCTTTGTTACAAAACCAAAATTGTTCTCCATAAAAACAATTAGTTTACTTGAAACAATTCAAGCCGTGAAAACCATAGATGTGGAGATCATGGATACAAATGTGAAGATTAGTATTTTAGAATAAGGATTTGGAGTACAAAGCACAAAAAAAAGATACATTGTAATAGATATGAGCCAAAAGTAGCTTTGGAGGATAAGGTGTATTTGGAGATGTATTATAGTCATCAACTAAGAAGTGTTGAAATGGATGAAACTCCAACAAAAATCAAAGCACAAAAATTGCAGATAGCTAGATGGATGTTAACTAAAGATCAACAATTGATGAAGTTTAATTTGGGAACTAATGTAGAACCATAGATGGTGAAGATTAATGCATAGTTGGAAATAAGCAAGGTGTTGGAACTGGAACAATTGTTGAAGGAATTCAAAGATGTTTTTACATGGACATATAAAAATTTGAAAGGTATTCCACCATAGTTGGCACAAAACAAAATCAAGTTGGACATTGTTACACCACTAGCACATCAAGCAAGGTACATATTAAATCCAAACTATGTTATAGTAGTCAAACAAAATATAGATAAGTTATTAGCAACTATATGTATTCAATCTGTAGAGGAGCTTACATGGTTGTCACCCATGGTAGTAATACCCCAAAAAAATGGCAAACTGAGAATCTGTATAGATTTTAGAAAACTGAATGCATCCACAAAGAAGGATCCATACCCATTACCTTTCATAGATGAAGTGTTAAACACAGTAGTAGGGTATGAGGTATATTCTTTCTTAAATGGATATTCAACATATCATCAAATCTCTATTGCTCTAGAAGATAGATATAAGATTACATTTGTTACAAACTTGGGGGTTTTTATATGGAAGACGATGTCGTTTGGACTGAAAAATGGACCTCTAACATATCATATAGTTGTTACCAAAACATTCAAAAAATATTTTACAATGTATAATGACATGGAGAATCATTTGTAGAAGTTCAGATTATGTTTTCGAAAATGCAAAAAATATGGCATTAATTTAAATCTAGACAAATGTGCATTTATGGTATTTTCAAAGACGATTTTGTGTTTTATTGTTTCCAAAGAAGGGAAATTATTGGATCCAAAGAAGATACAAGCAATAATAAACATGCCACCACCCAAGAATCCACATCAGATTTAAGTATTCATTGGGATGGCACAATTTTACAAATATTTTATCAAAAACTTTGTTGCCATTATGGCACCTATCATTAAACTAACTAAAAAGACAAAGACTTTTCTTTAAACATAAGAATGTCAAAAGGCTTGGGAATTAATCAAATAGAAGTATATTGAAGCATTAATATTGATATCACCAAACTAAAAGGTGGAGTTTCATGTTCATACATATGCATCCTTGTTAGTTGTGGGACCCATGTTGTCTCAGAATGAAATAAAGGAGAGTGGTCAACTAATATTGTATCCTTCTAAGCTTCTGAACAAAGTATAACATAACTATAACACAACAAAATGAGAGGCTTTAGGAATGGCTTTTCCTTTGCACAAGTTCAAACATTATTTGTTGGGCAATAGGTTTGTATTTTATGTAGATCATATGGCATTGGTCTATTTGGTCAACAAACCACATGTTTAAGGGAAAATAGCTAGATGGTCGGTATTGTTCTTAGAATATGACTTCATCATAATGTATATGCCATGCAAAACTCATGTAGTGGTAGATGCATTATCAAGACTACTAGATATTATAGAACCCATAGGTGTGCCTAATCAAACCACAAATGCAAGTCTATTTTACACAAAACTTAAATGGCTTAATGATGCAAAAGAATTTTTGAGAGACAGATTGAGGACATTTATCGATATAACAAAAGCAAATATTACTTAGGAGAATAGAGCCTTTCACATTAAAAAATGGTGAATTGTACAAAATAGGCCAAGATATCAAATTGTGACGATGTTTGACAACTATAAAAGCATAGATGGTGATGAAAAAATTGCATGAAGGACCTTTAGGAGGGCATTTTGCAATTCAAATAACGCAAAAGAAGATATTGGTGGCCAACTATGTACAAAGATGTGCACAATTATTGCAAATCTTATGATGCATGTCAAAAAACAAGAGGATTAACAATTCAAAGTCTTGCAAAGCTAATCACAAGTCTTCTAAAGGAACCATTTATGAAATGGGGACTTGATTTTGTGGGGCCAATTAAGCTAGCAAGAAGATATGAAACAATATATCCTTGTAGTTATAGATTATGCTACCAAGTGGGTGGAAGCAAGAGCATTGAAAACTAATATTGCAACAGTCATAACAAAGTTTTTGTATGAATGCATATTAATTAGGTTTTGGATGTTCTTTGACTATAATCAAAATCAAGGAGTTCATTTCATTAATGATGCCATCAAATATTTGACAAATCATTTTTTGTTGAAACATGTGAGTTCTACAACCTATTATCCTCAAGGGAATGGGTAAGCTAAGTCTACTAACAAAGTACTTTGGATATTGTTGACCAAGTTCATTAGTGAAAATACAACAAATTTGGATGAGCATCTATCTATAGTGTTATTTCATACAAAACTACATAAAAAGTATCAACAGGGTATACATCATATCAATTAGTGTATGGATTACATCCATTGATGCCCATAAAGTACATAATACTAGTGTTAACAAATAGGAGATCTACTCAAGTGCAAACATAAATTTTTATTGAAAGGAAACTACAACATAATGCTCACAACACAAAACACAACATCAAGAACTCTCCAAGGTTCTTGTCACAAGAAATACACAAACTTGTGTAATGAAGAAAAGAGAAACAAACCATCAACACCAAGGTATTTAACTACAAGACCAAACCCCAAATAACCAAACTAAAATAAGTAAAAAAAAGTAATTCAACCTTGTGAAAGTAACCTAGTTACTTTCCTACTCCAGTAACTAATGAAACTTAACTAGTTGAGCTTGAATTCTCAACAATTACCCTCAATGATTATGAGGTTATTCCCCTAGTCTTGCATAACATTAACATCTCATAGCCATGGATGACCCAACAACATGGAGTAATTGGCATCTAGTTCCTTGTTTTTCATCACTATGAAGGTGATGACATACAAAATACCATGGATATGGATTTGCAAATCTTGGATTAACCCTACTAGTTTGGTTAAGGTCTAATCTGCCATCCTAAGGGTATAGGGTGTAAATTTTAGGATAGGCAATCCTAATTTTTTCCTCAAATCCTTAACAATAATGTTGACACCCAACCCCCCATCCAATGAGACATCCTCCATTATGTTTTTCCCCATGTGCACTTAGATTATTGCCATGTGAGGATCTATGGCGACTAAACCTACGTTAGAAGGTGGACCTTGAAGATGGGTTGGTTGGCTATTAAGAGATATTTTGGAAACCATGTATTGTTTTACATCAAGGATCAACTGCATGAGTTGACCAAGAGTAAGAGTATGCTTACTATTCAATAATTGTTGACCAATTTTTTAGAAAAAAGTTTGTTTTTTGGTAATTACTCCATCGTCAACAAAATCAATTCCAATTTTCGGTGGTCCAAATGATTCTTGCATTGGTAGTTGGTTCCCTAGTGATGTTTCTAATGTGGCTTTTGATGCTTGCATTTGTTGGATGATTGATTCAAAGGTCTTTTGCAATTGTTCTTCCTTTTCCCAATCTTCCGTAATCTTGGTCTTCTAGGGTTTTTTTTCCCGTAGCAGCACCAATTCTAGCACTACAACAAAAGGTGTCCCTATATGCCAAGTGATTTCACTAGATTTTGAGTGAATTCATTGGTTATAGTGAATGGGGACTAGTGAAGAAGCAGTGAATTCACTAGTTTAGTGAATAGGGATTAGTGAATTGCACCCACATTTTGTAGTAATGTGGGTTATGGCTCATGGTTGCGACATCTAAGACCATGTTAATAACAACCTTGTTTTTTTTTCGATTCTACATGGGAGACTTTGTTTCGAAACATCTCTTGTGTCGTTAATTTTTGGGGACAATCATAAATGTTGTGTTCTAGAGAATTGCAAATGAAACAATAGTAGATTGGGGAATTTCCTTGATTTTGGTTCCCCTATTTTCTATGGTTTCCACATGTTCTTCTCCTTGCCTAAAGATAAACTTCATTCACTAAAACTTTTTTTTTATCCTTTAATTTGTTGTTTGAATTTTCTGGATTCTAATGACAATGCTCCTTTAGATGCCCTGGTTTATGACAAATCGCACATCCTTTTAATCTAAGCGTTATTTTGTGATTTCAGGGATTTTTCGGTGGTTCCAACAATTTTCAATACTATTCTGCATCTGCCATAGTATTTTCATAGGTGATCGCAAATTCCTTGTGCTCAAATAAAATATTTCACTTCATTCCCACAATTGCGATTTGCAAGTAGGGGACCAATCTAGTTTAAAAAAAGGTTGTCAACAAACTGTCATCCACCTTATGTTAATGGTAGTTGGCAAGTTTGAGGATCCATTCATAGTAAACCTCAACATTTTCATTGTTGCTTTACTTAATGATTCTAAAAGCCATGTAAACTTGTTCACTATTTTAATGGTGCAATATTGTTTACAAAATGCAGCTTCTAAATCTAGAAAAATGCAACCCAAATGAAACTGCATAAATTTTTCCCCTCTAAAATTGCATCCTTTAAGGTGAAATGAAATAGGTTCACTATATTAGCATCCCACTTCTCACCATTAACCTAAATGGTTTTCTGAAACTCTCGAACATGAAGATTTGGATTTGTCCCAACAAATTAAATTGGGTATGACAACAATTTCCTTGATGAAGGAACAATGGGGCTAGTGGTGGATACCATGGTGGGTACCATGGGTTCCAAGGGGAACCTAGCCAGGGAGCATCGAAAAGCACATTTGTGCCTCCAACTATAAATCCTCTTCCACCTCCTCTTGGGGGTCTTCCACCACTTGGGGATCCACTTCTACTCGGGGATCTGTTTCCACCTCTGTCTAGAGGTTCACCACCTCCTTTTGAAGATCTACTTCCCCTTCCTAGTGGCCTTCCATTCCCATGAAGAGGACTATCCCACTCCCAAAATTACCAAATCTCAATGGTGGGTTTCGTGTGGGTGGTTGGAAATAGGGCATCGAATTTTCGATAGAAAACGCATTAGTGGGAACAATTATTTGGGGAGCCATTGCAAACACTTGGACACCATGACTTCCTTTAGTTGTAACAATTTTGGTAGACATTACATTTGGGAAAGGGTATGTCGCATGTTTAGGTGTGTTAATGAAAGTAATTGGAAGGTTTCATGGGTAATGAGGATTAAAAATCATTATCCATGGGTTGGGATATATTGTTGTTGCTTGCATAGGACGGTCCATAGTTCCCAAGGTATGTTGGTAAAATACTATTTCCGGTAGGATTTGCTATCAAGTATATGTCATTCAACATTTGAGTAATGGAGTGACTAGGGGTAACCATGAAAGAAGAGGTACATTCAAGTACTATAGGAACATGAGTGATTGGAATTTGTGAGGTAACTAAAGTGGCAGGTTGGGTGGTACCAAAAATCAATTCTGTCACAAAAATCGGTACTTGGCTAAGT
>Ga0209611_10001473_pt1 | contig 40287 bp, 31 predicted proteins | sample S1TSphgellanicum_3_FD_187693 | JGI IMG/M metagenome (GOLD analysis project Ga0209611, IMG submission 187693) | Host-associated microbial communities from peat moss isolated from Minnesota, USA - S1T2_Fc - Sphagnum magellanicum MG (SPAdes) (version 2) | ecosystem: Host-associated > Plants > Peat... | reverse complement strand
ATTTAAACTTTTTTTTTTTTTTTTTCCCCCCTTGGAGATATGGCAACTTTGGGGGATTTTTTTCTTTTAAAAAAAAATCCTTTGTATAAGTCACGACCCCCTCTTTATTAGTGCCAAGTGGGGGGAATTTCACCATAAAAATAAATCCCTAACTTAGTTGCCTAAAGGTTGGCCCCATTACTACAGGTGTTGTGCAAAGTTGAAATCTTTTAACTTAGGAAAAAACCAGCCCACACTCTCTTTCTTTGCTCTCTTTTTGAATTCTTCAGAGTCAAAGTGTTGCCCATAAATCCCATAAATGATGGTGTACAGGAACTCTGTTCTTTTTTTAAAAGCTTTGTTAATTTATTATTATTTTGTCTTGGTTCCTTTCATTTTTCTTGGTTGCCTCCCTTTAGTAACTGGAACCATAAGACAGCCAAAATCTTTGCTTGGGAACTTTCTCCATTTGACATGGAAGGACTTTTGACAAGTTTGCAATTGCATGCATACAAGAAAATTTTCAACCTTGAGATTTGCTTGAGACCTTTTCCAATCCATCAAGAACTTTAGTGTAAGTTGGAGACCCTTTTCCAATGCATCAAGAAAATTGATAAAAAAACTGAGGTCTTTTCCCAAAACATCAAAGAAATTCCATGAAAGTTTGGGAGCTTTTCCCGAAACCATCAAAGAAATTTGATGAAAGTTTGAGAGCTTTTCACCAAAAGCATTATGAAAGTTGATGATAGTTTGAGAGCTTTTCCACAAAGCAACAAGAAATTTGATCAAAGTTTTGAGAACTTTTCCAATGCATAAAAAATGTTTGAGAAAGTTTGAGAAATTTTATCCCAAAAAAGGAGCAACTCTTTTTTCATGAAACTCATCAGAATTTTGGACAGGATTAGAATACGACCATCCAAAAAAGAAGAAATGTCAACATTGAAAATTTCTTGAGACCTTTCCCCCAAAGCAATCAACAAACTTGATGTAAGTTATCAAAATGTGTACAAGATTAGAAGACCATCATCCAAAGAAGAAAAAGTGCTTGAAAATCGGAAACCTCGAAAATAGCTTAAGACCTTTTCCCAAAGCATCAGGCAATTTCAATGGAAGCTATCAAACTTTGGAAACAAGCAGCTAGTTGCATATTATCTTTTGCACTAGTGCAGAGCTTTATGCTATATGTGAACATAACTTGGTTTTGCTAAAGAACTAACTCCGTAAGAAAACTTGCCATTCCTTACAAACCACCAACAATTCAAGGATTATAGACTGGGTAATTGGCCTCAACCCAATTACTGGGCATAAGGGACCACAAAGGATCAAGACATCCTCATTTCATCTTCAAAGAGAGTGGCGATCACACTTTCATCCAAGAAGCACTTAGGTTTCATCCAAGAAGCACTTAGGTTTACGGAAGCATTGGGCCAATGAGAGCCAACATTGGTACCTTGTGCTAACTAGTAGGTTGCTAATCAAACAAAGATTACGGGTTGTGGCCTGTAACTCATGACCTGATAGCCAATCAGGGTGTCAAGATCCTCATCATGGTGTGTTAGGAAACTCAGCACCCACCAGTGCACCACCATCCACTGGAAACCTGTTATGACTTTGTTGTGGATGAACCACAACTAAGTTACCAAGGTTTCATCCTGGAATTGGCAACTGACCTCCAAACTGGACCCAAACCTAGAATTGAGAACCAACCTTTGGCTAGATCTGGACCCAGAACTGGAATCAACCCTAAACCAGTTTTATCCAAGGTCCGGATCTTCATTTTCTTTATTAAAAAATATTAATTTTTAAAAATGTGTATGTGTGTGTGTGTGTGTTTTTATTCTGGCTATGGTTAGAAATGTTTTTAGTATGAGAAACATTTCAATTATACTTTTTTTTTTAATGATAAATTTGGTTTAGGATGTATTTGAAATAGGTTGTCATTTTTTATTGATTGTGGAGTGTTAGTAATTTTAAATGGTCTGTTTTGGGCTATGCATACGTAGGTAGAACCAGATCTAGTTTGGAATTAGACCCTCCTAAGTTTTTTTTTAAAACCCAGAACTAGGGGTCTTGCAATGTGAAGAACTGGGATCACAATCAGACCAAAGGTTCTAACAAAGACACAAACCAAAAATAAAAATAAAGTGGAAACCAAGGTTTTTTTCAAATTAAAAGAAGGTTGAAACCAGGACTAGACTTTCTCCTTGAAAGTAAGAATGAAACATCAATGTTGTGAATGTACCCAAATCCAAATGTCAAACCAGCAGTTCTAAATTTGGGTATTAAGCACCTGACCAAATAATCCAAATATTAAGAACTTGATGTGGGACCCTTAGAACATGTCCATTGTGGTACATTAAGAACCCTGTGACAAAAAACGAGGGCTCAAACAAACAAAATGCAAAACATGTATATATTGAACGACAATTACATTCTTCGAATTTCACACTGGCCTAAGCCAGTGGCCACCTAAGTTTCGTTCAGAAACCAGCAAAGAAACCGCCTTCTTCATCATAGAGAGGCTTGAGGTTTCCAAGGGGTTAGATCACTCTCATCTCACTCTCTTGAGCCCACTGGCCTCTCTTCTCGAAGTCTTCATACTCACATGAATCCAAGACCACATTGGACTTCCATGGGAACTCTAGTTCCAGCTTACACATGGTACTGTAAATCCCTCAACCCACACAAATCACACAATCTAGTTTCCTTGACACCATCACTCCACTTGACAAGACAGAAGTCAGGAATACAACATATCGATTTCCCCCAGTCACTGCTTCAAGAATCACTACAAAGAACCACATCCATCCTTTGTGTAAATGACCTTGTAAACTCAATGGAGTATTGTAATTCTTTGGAGTTCCCAAAAATTAGGGTATTCGCTCTTAAAAAACAAGACAACAAAACCTAGATACGAACAAAACCCAAACATAGACTTTTGAGAAGAGTTGTTGGCCGCTCTCGAGATTTTTAAAACTTCTCATCATCCCCCTTCCTCAACCATCAAAACCAGCTTTTAGATAAACACTCTACCTCCCTAAGTACATTGTGCAGCAGATAGTTTCGTACTTTTCTTCGAAACAGACATCTAAAAATTTCACTCCAACAACTTACCCCTTTTCAACCAAAACAAAAACCTACACTACTTATCTTCTCTGCAGCAAATCCTTTCGCCAATGTTCCGCGAAATTTCCACCGAACACACCTCACCTGGTAACTCCCTTGCCACACCATCATCTTGCGTCTAGCAACAACACATACATACCAAATCGAAGAAAATGACACCAAAGTTTCAATGCTACCAAACACCGACACATCTCCATTCTGCAACCTTCCTTGTCTCCACGCCGTCGAAAGCAAAAACTCTTAGCCACCAACAAAAGAAAAACATGTTTCTTTGAAAAACCCTAAAACTACTTTCTGTTCACACTCAAAACCCTAAAGTTAGAAATTTGTTACACCCTAACAAAAAAAATAAAAATGATGGCACAAAAAAATGGCTAGGATGGCACCCCACCATTGCGCCTACAAACTAAATACCATCATGGTTTCACCAAAAATCTTCTCTCCCACCTCCACATTTGAGATCAATCAAGGTCCCGCTATAACGCATTCCTAATGTCATTGGGCGCAAAATGGCATCATTGAGCATTGTTGAAATATCTGCAATAACCGATGACCTTACACATTCACAATTGAAAGCAAGAAAAGGAAAAAAAAATTATTGTAGATGAGGAGTAGCAATTGTGTTGCTCATTACTCCACGTATCACAAGACTCATTGATCAAGAATCAACAAAAATTTGCAACATTTTGGGACCAAGTCCAGAATACATTTCAACGAATCACGTCTTGCCGGTTGTGCTCCAAGATTTGCATTGAGTTTGGAAACAAAATGGGGCATCATCAGACATGATGTAACCAAGTTTGTAGGACACCACACAATTGTGCTTGCTCTTTGCAAATCAGGGACAGGGACTAAAGATATATTGTGAAAAACTCTCGACTTGTACAAGACAAAACACCCAAAGCATCAAAGATTCATCTTTGTTCATGTTTGGTATGTTTTGAAAAAATACTTCAATGGGCTAACCTGCGAAAAGAAATGAAGAAGACATCACTAGTAATGAAAAGGAAGGCTAATTTTGGTGATTCCACGAATTTTGACAACGATCAGGTGTAGGGACCAACGTTGCAAGCATCACCCCCAATATGACTCCATCTTCTAATTGGCCACAAGGTTGCAAGAGGCCAAAAAAAGACTAGAAGGCCAGGAATCAAATAGGAAGTAAAAGCATCAATGCCCAAGTTTGTGTCGTCGTAAACATGGCAGTAGCAACTTGGATAGGATTGCCATCATTTGAAACCAAAATATGATGGCCCTTTTTTCCATGCCTAATGATTAACTATAGTTGCATGAAGCACAAGAATAATTTCATCTCAAAAGGCAAGAATAATTACAATTATTCCAAAAATTGCCACAAACACAACAATGCACAAACCAACATAATGACACTAAAGCCAAGTGGAGCAATAGTAGCCTCCACTCCTACCGAAAGCATATCACCAAATAAATATCATAGAAGAAAGAAATGATCACAATGTTGTGGATTTGGCAAGGTAGACCCAATAACTAAAAAACTAAAAAAATGCCAAACACAACAAATTGCAAAATTTGTGTAAATATAAAAGTTCAAAGATTATTGAAGCCTTTCAATGCCCAAAGGTGATCAACTAGATCATTCCTCAAATTGTGGCATGTCACTTGATTTTCAACTTCTTTTGTGTTTTGAATGTATTTTGCAAATGTCAAACCCCTCATCATTTCAATGCCATGTTACAATTCAATGGTCAGTTCCAAGACCTCCTTTTGTTCATCGTCGATTACCTTGTTGTGTAATATGACACATGCCATCAACACATTTGCAATTACCATGCGATCCCACAAGCAAGAAGCATTAGCCACAATCTGCCACTTCGATTGTAATACATTGAAACAACGTTCAACATCTTTGCGAGTTGCCAGTATGACACATGCCATCAACACATTTGCAATTACAATGCGATCCCACAAGCAAGAAGCATTAGCCACAATCTACCACTTTGATTGTAATACATCGAAACAATGTTCAACATCTTTGCGAGTTGCCTCCTGCATTTTCAAAAAATGCTAACATTTTTCTTCCTTGCAATTCATGTATGGTGGATACAAAACAAGACCATCAAGGATAGATCCCATCTACGAACAAGTAGTAGCAAGGATGTACATTACCATTTACCTCGAAATTGACGTCAAGCACCCGCACCCCCCCAACAATTCCTAGATCAAAGGGCTCCTATCTAAAACATTTATATCATTGTTGCCTCTTGGCAAGCCGAAATAGGCATGCTAATTCCACAACCTTTGATCTTCTATCACTTCTAAAATGATGGATTTATTCCCATCTTTATTAGTGAAGGAACCTTGCCAAGCAACATGACAATTTTTCCAATGATAATGCATACAGTCCAAGGAAGCAAACATGCCCAACCACCCTCTATTTGCATTCACTTTCATTTGTTTCTCCAAATCTATTCATTTCGATTGCTTCAAGAATTTGGGTTCAAAAACTTCCTTGATCATTTTCACAAAGCACTTGAGACATTCATGTGAAATGTTTTTGTCCAATCCTACAATATTCATCGCATGCATCAACAACTTGATTGTATGTAAGCATGCACAAAACACTTGTGCATTTTTTAATCAAGCTCAAGCCTAGAACACCACATGCATCTTTCTTTTAAACAAAATAAGGATCATGTGCACATATGTTCTCCATGATCAAAGGAACAATGGGCAACGCATTCAATATCAACATCAAAAAAGGTGATCGTTGCAAATTGAATGTTTTGCAAAATAGTCACGGAAAATTTGAAAATGGACAATCTCGCACTCTTGAGCCACATTTGGTCTACAACCAAAGATGGACCTTCCATGTTGCCTTCTTGTTTGTCATTGAAGATTTGGTACCTACAACAATAATGTAGCAAACACAAGATTGATTGAAACTTTGTCTTCAAGTGATTATGCAATCCCATTTAATAGTTATTGTCACCATCTAACCATCAACAATTGCAAAGTAAACAAGTTGTAGAAGAGCAAGATTAAGAAAAAAATGTTTGTTACAAAGGAAGGATGTTTGGGATAGAGCTTGCAAAGGATGCTTGGTATAGAGCTTACAAATAAATGCATTGTTAATCAACTTTTTTTTTAATTCCCAAAATTTTTGCCAAAAAGTGACATTAGAATCCTAAAATTCAAAATCGAACTATTTTTGGAAGCTTTTAATCATTAAACAAAAAAAATGTTAAAAATCATAGCCATTTTAATGCGAAAAAAATTCATAAAGTTGTTCATAAGAAAGATGAACTCTCTACTAGCAATGGGCCATGATGATGAGGGATGGGTGGGGTTTGCTTTGGATCCTCCTCTATAAACAATGGGCAGCCACTCCATTATGGTCGGCAACTTTAGGGTAAAGATGTTTTTCACAATGACTTGCTGCAGATGTTCTTACATGTGAACCATTATTTGTAATAAAATCAGGGTAGAACCCAAAACCTTTTGCTCACATGTTTTCATAGGAGGAAATTCATGGGGACCTCCCCAAGTTTCAATGTTTTAGGCAAGTGTAGGCATTAGGTTTTAAGGTTTTTTTACTATTAGGGTTTAGGCTTTCTTCCAACGCTTTCCTTTTGAAAGCTTCACTTTGAATTTGTGCTTTATAGCAAAAGGCCCTTTCACTTTGAAGCTTTTAAATTTGTTTACGCTTTGTGATAGTTCTTTCATTATCAAGGTTTTGCATTTGCGTTATGTAGCACAAGGCCTTTTCACTTTGAAGTTTTTTTGTTGCATTTTGTAACAACTTTTTGATTTTGTGTTATGTGATAAAATGCCCTTTCATTTTGAAACTTTTTTGTTTGCACTTTGTACTATCTTTTTCATTTTCAAAGTTTTATGTTTATGTTTTGCAACAACCTAGAGTTGCATTTGCACTTTGTCACAACATTTTTATTTTGAAGCATTGCACCTACATTTCACCTTTAACTTCATCAAGGTAACTTTTTGCCATCATCTCCTTTGTTTTTTTTTTTGACAAGATTTTTTGTTTATCTTGCTCATGTTTGTTCATGCTTGAGGCAAGTGTGTGTCTCCCTTTTGTTTTGTTCTTTTGCAAAATAATTTTTTGTTTATAAGAGTTGCAATTTGGTTGTTGTTATCTTTTCATACATTGTCATTTCATCATGCTCATGTTACATTTGTGTTTCATAGCTTTAAAGTAAATGCATTCCACATTCTAAAATTTTATTTGTTTTATTTACTTTAGGTTCTTGTGTTTTTATGAATCCTGGCAAAGTACTACACAAAGCTACCTCCATTGACATGTTTGAGTTTTTAATGAAGCAAAGTTGAAAAAACACAAAACTCAAACCCTAAAACTTGACATTGCATTAGACCCATGTTCATTAGCATCTACGTTTTCATGTCTTTTCTAGTGTTTTATGCATGCAACTAAAAGGATGGCATCAACAAGTGCAACACTTAAAATGTTACATGAAGAAGATGAGTTTATGTCACCAATTAACACACCAATCAAATTACTTCCAATTGAATCAAAAGAGGCATTTAATTTTGATATTGAGGCAACTTGGCAACTTTTCATTCCAAAAATCCAAGTTAATAAAAAATTGTGGTACCTTTTTCATCACACTTTTAATTATTGGGGATTTTTTGTTGTTAATGGTGCTAATGTAATAATTTTTTGCATTTCACAAATGTTACAATGTGTTGTACACCACCTTTTTGTAGTACAAGTTGATGTTAAGAATTTGTCTAAAGGGAAGAATAAAAGGCTTCTAAGTTATAATAAAGACCAAGGCACAAACTTATTGAAAAATCATACTTCTAATGAACATCCCAAGGTGTACAAGAGGTGGGGACTATTTTTGCTATAAACATACAGGGAAGTAAATCCTTGTATATTTTAGGAAATACTTGAGGCATAAGGATATTTTTTAATATGCTATGAAATAATGGCCTATTCCTAACATATTTTAGGTATGTTTTAAATATATTTTCAAATTGAATTATCGTCACCCTATTCACATTTAATTTTTAAAAAATTATTATTATTTAATAAGTTGCACCTTGTATTTTTTTGCACATTTTTTGTAATAAAATGGAAGTGACCTCCCCAAGTATAAATAATGGTGGAAATTTTCAATGAAAAACAAGTTGTAAAAAGTAGGAAAATTGTCATTTTAAAAAAAAATTGTTTTTGGTAGGCATAGACCTTATACCAAATTTGACCTACCACAATAAATTTTTTGGGAAGATTTAATGTTGTACATTACAAAAAGATACCATCCTTTGTCGTTTGTTAAAAATCCATGGGTGAAACATTTATTTCTTAGTCAATGCAAACATCTATAATTTCCATCTCAATGGTAGTCAATGAAATCCTTCCAAATATTATGACAAAAACCAAAGAAAAATATTTTTTCTTGATTCTTAATTCTTGTATCACATGCATATCTTTTTTTTATCTTTGGATGTTGTACATTGGTTACAACATGTTTGTTAGTTTTTGAATAGTTCTTGGGGACCCACCCATGTGATTGTTGGGGTTTTTGAGGTGCAAAATACAACTTGTGCAATCATGGCAAACCAAGTAAAAATTCTATTTGATTCATTTGGTTTGCTTGACAAAATCAATTTATGTAAAAAACAAAGGGTCAAATTTGAACACATTGACCAATGTTTTGAAATCTATAGTTTTTTGTTTTTGCCTTCAATTACTTGCCCCATTTGTACAAGATCATGTTTTGGCCATGCAATGTTAAAGGCAATTAAGTATGCCACCAATGATGTCAAAGTAAATTCGGGTTTTCCAAAATTCAGTTTAAAAGCTCTTCAAACATCATTGCAAAAAACTATTATGTGGATTAAAAAATAAGGGGAAGGGAGGCAAGAATGGAAATATGCTTGTATCATTGCAAGGCTACGAACAAGGATGTTCAAAACTCATATGAACATGCAATTTGCTTTAAAAGTTATCTTGTTTGAAGAAACTCTTGAATACCAAAATATAATCTCCTTATGTTATGGATGGTAGCAAGTTTTACATTTGTTTTCTAGAATGCCAACAAGTCGAACTTGGGGCATGGCTTAAGTGATTATCGATACATTGTTTCCTATTGTTAAATAATGTGTTTTAAACCTAACATGAAAGTATTGGTTGTTGTTAGGTGCTCTTACTTTTGTTTTCACTTTGTGCATTGCTATGAAATCAGGTGTCACCAACATTCAAGCATTGAATCACCACTAATCTATGATGATTTTGATTTAAAATTGCAAGAATTTAAGTGAAGGATGATGGTGCAAGTTGTAGGGATATTGATGCCATTATTTGCCTTTTCAATGGTTTACAATCATTCTAAAGCCTAATTACAACATGTTGGCAATCATGTTTGACCTCATTATAAGAACATGAAGTGTATTCAAAACTTCATGGGCAATTAAATTGTTGTAAAATGTGATGTTAAGATCATGTGTCCCCTTTTATTGCAAGTGTACAATCATTTAAACCCTACCAAGGAACAAACAAAACCAATAAAAGTTGAAGAAGATGATATTTTCTTTTGGTACATTGTGTCAATTGACAATGTAATCATTTCAACTTTGAAGAACAGGTTCCAATTATTCTAATAATTTATTTGTGCTATCAACAAATCACAAGAACCCCTCAATTTGATGGGCACAACATGCGATGCAATTTTTGCACGTTTTCTTCATGGCTTGTTAGGTGTTTGGCATTGTGGGTTCACAAATTAAAATAAAATGAATCTTTAATGTTGTTAGTCTAGTCACAAACCTTTGGTGGTCACAATTGGGGATTGAAAATTTGGATTGTTTCATTTCCATGATCAAGTTTTTTAGTTTAGCCATGATCGGCCTTATGAGGCTATGAGTATGATTAATTTTCTTACCTTAGAAACTATTATAATGAAAAATAATAATAAGTTCATTGAAGAATGGGGCCTTTTTGAAGAAGACTTTCATGTAGATTTCTAATTTTCTACATGTATTCCTATTCATTTTGGTGTTATTTCATGTGCATTTGTTTTTATAAAAATGTTTTGGTGGTGGGTTTGTGTTTGTAATTATGGTAAAAATGCATATGAATTATTGGTGGTGCAAATTTCAACATTCAACCCCAATAAGCCACTTACATTTTCTTATTTTTTGCAATAGTCCAACGGTATGGCATGATTCTAAGGAACCTTGATGGTTTTCAAACAAGTTGGGCAATGTAGGGTCAATTTTGTTGTGTTTCATTTTTTGCTTTATGTTTTCTATTGAAGTCATTTGCATTATGTTGTCCAAGTCTTGTCGTTTTCAAGTTATTTATTGATTTTGCTACTTCTAATTTAATGATGTGTAGGTCATTTAATGGTAGCTATGTGTGTTCTACATGTCATGAACATTGGTCGAAGCAAGTGTGTTATTATGTCATACGCATGCAAGTTTGAATTTTTAAAATTTTATTTATTTTTATTTTACCATTCCCCATAAGCTTGAGAATTTTTTGTCTACTACAAGTTAATTGTCAATTTTTTCCATTTCTATCTATTCTATCCATTTTTTCCATTTCTATTTATTTTGTCCATTATCTATTCTATCTATTCTACCTATTTTTTATTATATCTATTTTATACATGTTGTCTACTATAATCAACTATCAAATCTTTTTATTATGATTATTACAAGTCATTTCTTTGTGATTTTTATGAATCTTGAATACATGTTTTGGGGTTATGCCCACAATAAAATGAGCCAAACCCAACTCCTTTGTCCTTTTTAAAAAGGTAAGGACTTGAAATTGGAAATTGAGATGGTATGCAACCATTGCAAAAACTTTATAGTTTAATCGCATATTTGACTTGTACAATATATTTTTATAATAAAATTTAGTTTTCTCGAATTTTACAACTTATCTTTATATTTATCCAAGAGTTATTGGAAAGAAAATTGCAAATTTTTAAATTTATAATTTATTTATATATCAATTCCAATGATGATCCAAAACCGTGTAAAGTCTAATTATTATTCGATCTATATGAATATGAAAATTTTCCAAAAAAATCTAGATCAATTTTGATAATTCTTATGTGACTTACTCAAGACCTTTAGACTAGTTACAAGTGCTTAATTAGTCCTTTTTCACCCTCAAATGTTGATATAATTGACCCATATTTTTAGATGTCATTTTTTAACGTATATTACATCACATTATGTAGATTACATGAAAAACATTCAATCCTAAGTGAAGTTAAAACTTGACAAGTGTGTTATTCAATAATGGTTACATTTGTAGTGGCTTATTATATTGTAGACTTACCCTTGGTTGTTTTTGGTTGTTTATGTGAATACATTGTCTATTTGTGGTCCATTGTGCCTAAAAGCCCTTTTTGAGGAAATATTTTGCAAAATTAAAGGTGGATTTGACGACAACCTTGAACAAAAAGTCACATTTAAGGATGATCATAAAATGTTAAAACTTTGAGCTTATAGATCAAAGCTTCTATATCATTTTTTGGTTACAAACATAATATACATTATACATATATGTAATATGTATTTTAATGTTTTTTATAAGATTTGTGACAGTGTGTGATGTGTGAGAAAGCTAAATGATGGAATCCATGCAAATTTGAATCAAATGAAAACTTTTGAATTCATAACCTTAAATCTTCACCATAATTAGAATCACATTCACATCAACAACTTGAAACCCTATACCTAATAATTGTTGTGAGTTGGAAAAAGTAAATTGAACCATACCCAAAGGTTTTGAAATACTTTTTTGTAATTTTGAAAACTTACCTAGAAAGGTAATCAAAGTTATAAAATATATAATATTTGGGATCGTATATTCTCTTAAAAATCAATACCCACACAACATTGTAACTACCTATAGAAATGGGCAAGCATCATAAGAAACTAGAATGTAACATATAATCTAGGTGGATATATTTCACCTATTGAATGGGGCACTAGTAGATTTTTTTAAATCCATAAAAAATGTTTTTTCTAAGAATTTTTGTTTGTAACCAAGGTAGTGATTAGCCCTACAAAGATCTAACCCTAGCAAAATGTAGCCCACTTTGGCTATAAACCATATATGAAATATAATTATTTAATCATCGTTTTATATTTTTGACTACACTATGAAAACAGAATATAGAAATATGATGATTTTTACTAATTTTTTCTTCACTTTTGGCAATTAAAACCCTCCAAAATCCCTTCATTTTTTAGTTTTGAATTTGAATTTATCTTTTTTGCAAAATCTTATGAATAAAAACAAGGTTGGCCATCACTAGTTCAACATAATGTAATATTGTTAAGAAAAGGTTGACCATTTATGTCTTGATAAGGTGCATGAATTTGTGTACTTGGGCATCATGAATTAGACTACCTATGTTCATTAGGAGACTAGGTGAATGTCAATGGATATAAATTTTGGATCCACCTAGTTAGTTGTGGGAATTGCAAGCCCCAAGATCTTGAAGTTTGAATGATGATAACTTTGGTTGTTTTGTTGATAACTAGATGCCAAAGAAGTGTTCTATTGTAAGTATTGGACTTGCACATGTACCCCATTAGAATCTTACAAAAATGAGTTGACAATAGAAAAAATATTTTGCCAATCAATCATGGTTAGCAATCTTTTAATCACGAATAAAATATGGAACTTGTTTTGATTTTACATTGGTAAATCAAGTGTGACTAATGACCTATTCAAGACAAGCACTCAAATGTAACAATTAATTAAATATTTCACTAATCTTTCATAAGAAAATTGTTCAATTTGAAATATTTTTTCAAAAGAATTTATTATACCCAATAAATATTTTAATTAAGTATTGGTGAAATCCTAAGAATAAGGATTGTGATGCAATGGTTAAGAATTAATCCATGGGTATTATATTTTGGGTTCAAATTTTTTTCTTGACAACCATTTTTTTGGGATGAAAATATGTGGAAAAATCATTCAAGGAAGAAGATAGTTTTATGGATGTTTTCCAAGTATACAATTTAACGTCACACTTCCTTTGGAATTGGAGTCATGTTTCCCCCAAGAGCTCAAGGACCTTTCTTGGGAAAAACACCCATCCCTTTGCAATTATGTCCTTTCTTGGCCAAGTTGTTCAAAAAAGAAAAATAATTCAAAACAAGTTCCTTAGGGAAAAAAAAACTCTTTCCCTCAGATCTTGGCCACACTTCCAAATTGGACAACATCTAGGGAAGTTACAATGCTTTAGAAATTTTTTAAGGTTACACAATCAATGAAAAATAAGAAATTTTTTATCAAATGGATGAAAAATTACATTGTGATTAAAAATATGAAATTTGAAATTGACCAATGAATTAAAAATGGGGATTAAGGATGAAATTTTGAAAGCACTTTCATACATTGTGCAACCTTCTAAAAATTCTAATGCATTGCAACTCTCTTGAATTTGTAGGAAGTGTAACCAAACTTTTGGGGAAAACATGGTCCCAATTTTCTTTCTCCACAAGGAATTTGGCTTGAATTATTCTTCTCCCTTGAGAAACTTGGCCAAGGAAATGAGCCCAAGTTACAAAGGGGTGAATGTTTTCCCTAGGGAAAGTACCCTCATTCATCTACTAGGGTTAGGGTTAATTTTCCTTCATTATTGCATGGTTAATTCTAGAATTGTGCGAGTGAGTTACAACAATCACTAATCCTAAAAAAATAAAAGAGAAATAAATTCTTAATTCATCATGTGTAAAAGAGTTTCATTCTTGAATTCCTGACATTTGAGATAGAAAAACATCCAATTTGGTATCCATGTTGGAGTTCTTATTAAAGAGACTTTTGATAATCTACAAGGAAAAAACTTTGAGATTCCCAATACTACATCAATTTAGATTGGTGGTGACCTTATGGGTGGAAAACAAATTCAATTAAGCTTGGTAGGGAAACTTCAGGTGTTTCACATGGATGAAAAATAAAGGATTGTTAAACATTTAATGGTGGGTAGTCATTAATGTTTCTTTGGGTGCAAAATCTCACCAAAATGAAAAAAATAAAAATAAAAAGGAATATTTCCCTTTTTGAGAAATATATACATTTTTAAAAACTGAAAAAAATTCACCACATTTGGACCAAGGATTTTTTTTTCAAATTCCTCAAGTAGGTCCATTGTCAAGGATCCCCATCATTAATTAGCATTAAATAGTTACTATCCTAGGTGGACTATAACATTTTTACAAAAGTGCAACAAATGGCGACTTAGGAAATGCCTAGGTTTAGATAGCTAATTTAATTATTTTATTTCAATTTTTTTTTAAGACACTAAAATCAGAAAATGTTCTTTTCTTTCAACATTTGAAAAAAAAATCTCCAAGTTGCAACATTTTACCACAAAAAAAACATGAATTTGGACTTTGATTGAATTTGTTATCATTTCTTCAATTAGTTTTTTTTACTATTCAAATACGTTGAAAAAACCTATTTTCATTTAATGTGAAATCTGGGATGCTAACCAATGGTAGTCATATGGAAAATATAATCATGTGAAAAATCTATCTTGTCAATGTACTAATACACATTACAGTTCCTTAATTATGTGTTCTTCTATTTCTCCACACCACCTTGCTATTGTATTCTATTTCTTGCCAATTTTAGTTTCAATTTTCTTTTATCATTACTAGTCATCCTAGATCTACATATATATAACCTATTTGTTACTAATCCATGTCCATAGATATCATAATTTTAACATTCCTAAACTAAATCTAACCTTTATGTATTCACAATATGTCTACCCCTTCCTTTGTGTTATTAATTTTAACATTTCTCCCACTTTCATTCAAAATTTAGGATTTTTCCCACATTTACAACCATGGTGATAAATGTTTAATGCCAATTTTGTTGATGTTCCTTTCAATACATACCTTCAACACTTTTAAATGCATTCATTCAAGTTTTGATGCATCAAATTTATGTTAGTTATCCATAAAAATGTTATATATATTTTTGATTTTCATGACAATTTTTTATTTGCAATAAAATTTCATTAAGATGTATTTTTGTAGATGAAATGCAAGCCATGATGGCTCACATTTGGCAAGTACGAACATTCCATGCAAGTACATTTGACAGTGTTAAAGTGGCAATATGCAATGATATAATTGGTTAAAAGGGAATATTTACAATTTGGGTACCAAAAAGGAATGATGCATTTTTAAAGGATTTTAAAGGACAACTTTGGATTTTTATTTCTCTTACATTACTATAGTTGTGGTAAATTGTTGTATGCCAATAGATAAAATGATGTCTTGTTAAATTAATAAAAATATTTCTAAATAATTTGAATATTATGTAAATGTCATTTTGAGTCTTTTAAACTATATCAAATGTTTAAAGTGCATTTTTTTAAAAAGGAATTTAAAGGAATGCATAAAATCATATAATTAATTTCAAAAAAATTATACAACAAAAACATATTCCCTTCTACGAAAGTACATGTTCATTTGGTGAACTTGATGAAAAACCATATCATACAAAATTTTCAAAGTCCTGAAATTTTGAAAGAAAGGGTTGCAAGGCAAAGGATTTGTTTTTTTAACTATTTGGCAGAAACATTTATGTTCAATGGGTTCAAAATTTGTAGCTTTACGTGCAAGTCACATGTGTAGGAAATAATTTTACCCAAAAACATGTTTTATTATCTATTGAAACTCATTTTGGGATTTTTTGAGATTTTTTGTGTTTTTGACTATAAAAAATAATATTGAAACACAATTATGCATGCATGTGAAAAATCACCACTATCACATGAATTATTTTAAATTGGACTATTCAATTTTTCTTACAAAAATTTGTTTCAAATAAATGTTATTTACAAAAAATACCCCTACAAAAGTCTTAAAGTCCTTTTTTCCTTTTTTTGGAACCCCAACCTTGAATAGGCCCAAAAGGTGATTATATATTGTTTAATAAATATCTAAAATTCATATCAATAAAATCCCATCTAAAAATTTCAAAAATATACATGCTTATCAAAAAGATAACATTTAAAAATGAAAACAAATGGACTTATGAAAATAAGACCAAAATTTGACCATTTGAAAGTCCATTACTAAACTTTGGTGAACACTTTCAAGGGTGGGTTTCCATACATGAATTGTTATTTCACATTAGAAAAATATGTAATCATTGAAATTGTAATGAAATTCAATACCAAAATATCATTTTTAAAAGTTCCATTTAGGTTACCAATCTATGTTTTTAAACTTCAAAAGTTCATTACGAGAAATGGGTGTATATATACATAATTTTTTTCTACTACTACATAAGAAAACAATGTATGTTTTCATCTTGAAGTTGTTAACCAACTCCAAATTTAAGGCAATATTGTTTTCCATTTAAAATTATAGCAAAAATCATGATTACAACAAAAAAATAAATTTAACTTGTAACTAGCCTATAGCATGCATCATTTCTCTTGTGTTCAAGAACCTAATTTCATTTATATTTGGATATTATATGTGGTTTATGTTAGCAACTTGTGCTTATGTATTATATCCACAACTGATAATTGGTAGATTTTTTTCAAAATATTTTTTTTTTGAGAAAAAAAGGTTTGGGAACCCCAATTTAAAATTTCAAAAATTTCAAAAATAATGAATAATTACATTCAGCTTTCCATTTGTTAATGATGTTATTGAAATATCTTAATGGTTTGGACAATCCCTTGCATGGGTGAGGTTGTGAGTTCAATTTTCTAAAGTTCATAATGTCAAATATGTTTTTCATGATTATATTCGTAATTGTATATGCATAAACAACTCGATGAATAACTAGTTAAATAAGACTTGTCACATAAGAAGTTTAATCATGTAGTCTCAAACATTGATATGATTAAGATTTTTATAACTATGTAATCATAAAGCTATCAAATTAATTAATTAATTATACGTATGATATATGTTATATATGATTATATATATAATTTTTATACATAATGATATTATGTATATATAATTTCATTGTTTTTATCCTATGAATTTTTGACATGTGTCATTAACATAGGCTAGGCTAAAAACCTAGGCTAAGTAGCCATGTAAACAACTTTCAACTTTCAAATGTTGTGTGTCTTTGAAAAGCTGAAGGTGATTTATTAAAAACTCAAATTTAGTTCTTGCAAGGAAAATAAATAGTTTAACCAAAGATGAGAAAAAACCAATTACAAGATAGGTTATAAAGGGCTATTTTGGGATGGGGAAGGACAAAGTCTTCCAAAGAAATAAAAATAAGAAGACAAACATGTGAGGAACAAGCAAAAGACAAAGAGTTGGAAAACAAGAAGGAGGATATGAATGAATCAAAATTGTTGAAAAAATGAGATTAGTCAAAATGCATGAAGCAAAAGCATAAATAAATATCATCAATGAAATATACCAAATGAATGACATTGACCACAAAGACACAATTGTCCATAAATGGATGAAATGTGATCAAATCAATGAAACTAATATTTTGGGCAAAGTTTTCAAAATGAATGAATTGTAGTGTTTACAGATGAAACTATCCATGGAATTGGCCGTAGGGGGGAGATAAATTAGATAGATGAACTTGGACAATATCCATGTGATTACATGAATTTGTGTGGTCAAACATTTTGTCTATTGATGATGTAATTACTAATACATTTCCTTGATTCTAACCATGCAATCATGCTTATTCCATGTCCTTGTTGTGTTGCAAAATTCATGCACATTGCAAAGGTTCATCCATGTGTTCAAATTTCACCCATATTTTCATCCAAGTATTTCATTGATGTAAAAATTGTTCAAGTATTGAAAATGATGGCATATAATTCACACAATCACATGACAGAAGGGAAATATACACATAATTATAAATACAAAGAATCTTGATAATATCATCCTTTGATAGCAATATTTATGTAGCACATATAGCAACACACCTAGGAATACATGAATTAATGCATAAATGCTTTTACATATGAATAGTTATGTGGGATATCTAGGGGACTACAAATATTGAAGAGGATGCAAGAAACCTACTATGTGGTAGGGATAAATGAAAGATGTGAAAGATTTTGTGTGCAAGTGTTGAGTGTTTCAATGCAAGTCACATCACCACACAAATAACCATAGTTGACACACAAACCACACCAATGACAACACCTTTTGCTCATGTGTGCATGGACCTAGTGGGAATCATTGCAAGACACACACAAAAAAGAGAATTCGGAGTTTGCAACGGCCACAAATAATGTGGGTTGTGATCTCCTGTAATCTCAAGAAATTGCCACTACAATTTTGTCTATACTATACTTGGCAAACATGATATATCACTTCAAAGAGCTTCAATGGCTTTATGTTTTCCAACTACAAGTTTAGCATTCCCACTCCTTGAAGCCCACTCTTGAGAAAGACATCTCAGTAATTGAGCAATGCTGGAAGAAAGAGAGGAATTGAAGAATGGTTCGGAGTGAGCTGAACATTAAGGTTTGCCAAAGTGTTTTGAAGATTTTCTTGCATAGTTTGCAAGGTCTGAGGTGTGAGTCAGGAGCTTGGTGCACAGAAGAAAAAACATGGCACTGACTTAGTAGTAAGTCACAAACAGCAGTGCCTCGCCATTCCTAACAAATGAGGTTCCCCAAATTGAAGGGCTCAAATGCATGAAATGAATGCTGGAGATTGCCTTCCGTCATTTTTCCCAACCAAGGGAGCTTACACATAAGATCCCCCACTCCATGGAGATTACATGAGGTCTCCTGCTCCAATAGGAAGTAAGAATTCGGCTTGATAAGGCGCCCTCCAAATAAACTACAGACTTTCTCCAAGGTTGTTACATATAGAGTAAGACCCTAGGATGAGGGCGTTACTATAAGACTAAGGGCCTGAATGAGGTGATACCTGAGTATGGATGACTGTGGACCTGATTCTGGTTATGGCCTCCTCTGAGCAAGGGCCTTACTTGCTGGAAAGAAAGGAGCCAATGGACAAGTGAAACAAGACAGATGTAGAATCGGTAGCTGAGATAAACCTGTATGATAACATGAACCACATCTGAAATAGGGGGAACTTCACAAAGCATTGAAATGAAATATACCCTCCCTATTGTGAAGGTAAATTACACCAGATAGGCATGCCTCTGTTTTCATTTCTCTGAGTGTTTTATGACTCAGTTGCTTTCTTCAGATTCCATACATCTCCGAGTAATCAAGACACAAAAGGAACCAGACTTTGTGAGTGCAACAAAATGTGCCTTGACTGATCAGCATTGCTGAATGGTATTTTTCTCGCACTTAGGTACACTGAACATTTTGAGGGCTTACCTTTTGCCAGGCCTCTTCAATTGCAGAATTCAGCTGTTTGGAGAAAAGTTCCCATTCATTTTCTCCCTAATGTTTAACACAAGATAGGCCCTCTCAATCTTTTACCGGGTGTCCTCCTGAAGCCTCTACAATTGGGTGTAAAAGGGGGCACATTCTGTATTGAAGGACATGATTATTTGTGACCCAAAACCTTTGTTTCAACTAAACTGCACTGCAATAATTTTATGTACAAAAAAAATTGCTGCTAGGCTCTATAATGATCATCTCTTAAACATTGATGTTATATAACACATGCAATTTCCTTGGTGAAAGCAAAGAACAAATAGAGGTTCACATATCAAACTCAAAACAAGCTAAAGCTTTGAATTCGACCCAACTCTTTCCAATATATAAACTGTGGATCCACGACTCTGTTAAATGCCTCAGTCTTTTCTTCTATCATGGGGGTTATTGGGACATTGTGTTGGTCAATCTAGAAAGACAAACTATACCATGGGATATAAGTGAATTAGTAGTCCATGAAACAATCAGCCTACCTCAACAGGTAACATGTAGGTAGGTAGCTTCTCATGTGTGTAGCAGATAATTTCTCGTTGCTATCCAATTTTGTGTTGCCAAGTTCTGTTCAAGAATACCTGCAGCTTGATGTCCAATTGTATACAAGAAGAGCTGGATTACTTACTCTCAGAAAATGTTCTGTTTGCAACCAATCCAAATGAAAGGCGACAGTGAGCCAGCACCCAACAGCGCACCATCCATTGGATGCCTGTTATTACTCAGTTGTGGATGAACCTCAACTGCGGTAGTATATGGTTTCACCTTGGTATCCAATTCTGTAAGAAATGGGTCTCATGTATAGGTAGATAGGTAGGAAAATAGATAACTACTAGGTAAGTAGATGGTTTATTTATATGTAAGGGCTGTTTTTACTACCTACCTACTAACAACCTGCTTGTGGGTTGTTAGTAGGTGGGTAGTAAAAAACAGCAACCTATTAACCACCATGGTTAGCTAGGGAACTGGAACCCAATAGAAAATTGTTTCCTGACCACTTATCATCCATCCTTCATGGTGTGCTGGTGGGTGCTAGTTTCTCTGTGGCCGGAATGAAACTGCATTACAAAGGATGGGTCATCTTTTTTAGATTGACTGGTGCTAACGAGATATTTTGTTGAAGTTTTTCATCAATTCTGATGAGGATGATGAGCATTACACTCAGTGATCTGTGACATGAGATAAAATCGAGTGCTGGATGATTCTGCTTAAACATGATATTGCATGATATCAGTGATAGTAACTGAAAATTTCAGCATCATGTAAACTATGAAATCTGTCAATGACCAAGGGTTATATCACACAAGGTAAGTTCATAATTTGCTTGAGTCTAAGAGAGACTCCAGGGATGCTCAGTATGTGACCCTGCAAATTAAGTCAATTTGCAAACCCAGCTATTTGCAGTCCCAGTTTTAGTTTTATGGGTTGGGTTTGAAAAAAGTAAATAACTAAACTTGGATGTGAGAAATATTTTTGCAGGGTCACCTATTGAGCACCGCTGGAGATGCTCTTACTTGTTAGAAGCTTCTGAATCTTATGTGCTTGCCGCTATCCAATCTTTCCTTGACCTAAACCATGTCTCTTCAAGTGTATTTCTGAATTCTGGGATTTTCATGGGTTGAGAAGCTAGGACAGAATCCATGGACCTGGACTCTGAACACGCTAATGAAACAGGTTCTACTACACAGCCACCTTTCAAATGCAATTTGTAGAGTAACTGCAACTGTCAGGATATCAGGTTGAACAAGAACATATCAGCTCTAGTTTTTGCTCTCTTTGTTTTCCTAATTATCTTCAGTATTTTTTGGGGTTTGTTTTCTGGGATATTATGGTTCCTTTGGAAATCTAAAAAAATAGCATTTTTTTTGGATCAAGGTGGGTGGGGCTTTGAAATTCTATGCTTTCCAGAGTGAGACAATGCTCAATAATTTTCTAGTCCAGCCAAAACTGAATGCCCAACCAATAAATGAAAGCTTGAAACTATGACTATCCCAAAAAGATTGAATTCTTGTTCCGACTATTTTTCACCCAACTCCATATTGTGTTATTGGCAATTTCTTCTTCCTTCACAAAATTGTCCAGGATTCTTTTCTGCCTAAATCAATGCCAGAAGATTTCCCAAGTGCTCAAATATAGTGCCCTCATTTACAGGTCAGTACACTCCTCTACGGTTCATGGTTTAGGGTACGGAAGAACCACTAGCTGTGTCCCTTTCAAAAACCTTCAATAATCAGTGGTTTTCATGAAACAACTGATGATTCCAGATAAGTAATTAACATGATTTTCTTTCAAAAACATTGAGAACCACAATTAGGTATATATCAGTACTATTCTTTGATTTTTTGAGAATCACAGTTATGAACTCTAAAAACCACCTTCATAATACCCACTTAACATTGGTTCATATATGCATAGTAGAAAAGGAAAAACGCACTTGATTCTTTCTGTCTAAAACCCTATGAACCCACTTTTGTTCAGAGGGCATAAAAGGGAGGCGTACATGATACATTTTCTCAATGTCAGCTATGGATTAGTGATGACCCACAAATGTCAAGTAAAAACCTGTTGAAACCAAAAAGCACATAAGTGGGAGAATTGAATTGCATTGTAGGATTTTCAAAAAAGTCAAATAGAAATTTACATCCATATTGTGGTGCATTCACACTTGATGTTAAATCAGTGTCGAATGTAAATCTAGGTGGCATCTTAGGTGGCGCTCAGTGTTAAATGGGTGATAGCTTAATGTTATGTGAATGTTAATTTTACATAAAATCTTCATGATGAGTAAGTTTAAGTCTTAAATAACCAGTATGGTGATAAGGGACTCAACACTAGAGTCCCTAACACCAAGTGTGAATGCACCTTTAGTGTGGGCATTGAGTTGCCTTGTGGGTTTGTTGGCTCTGCCCCCAAGTAAGAGACTATGCATAGGTGTAAGATTTGGATATAAAATTTTGGCTCAAACTTGACCCAATGTGTGAGTGATATCGGGAGTATCATGCATACATACAATGAATGAGCATGTTCCATAGAAGTGCATGCATCTAGATGAGGAGTTCTAAGTGACATTTGGAGTATTATGTGTGCATATGATGGATGAGCATGGTCCATAGAAGTGCATTCATCTAGAAGAGAAATTCTAGATTCAGTAAAGGAAGTTTTTAGTTTGAACCTCTCAGAGTCATTACAAGGTGAGCACTTTGTTTTAATGCTCACCTTCCACTAGATACCTACCCATTACCAAAATTGTTGTACTCCCTTTTAGAGTACCAAGTACTCCAGGCCAGCATATCAAAACATAGACAAATACACTGTGCAACCTTAACCCTTTAAAAACCCTAAATTAATCATTAGTAACTCAACAGGATGCAATATGTCAATCTCAGACATGCCACATGTCAACCTAGGCATATGTACCCTTTCATATTGCAGTGTTTTCTTTTACATGGCCTTAAAGAAAAGCCATATTTTATCCATACTTTAAAACAATTTCCAGAAAGGTCATACTCTGCTTTTGGTAAGTATGATTACTAGTGTTAACCTTTGAGTTAACCTATGTGGGTTTGTTTTTAATACCTTGGACTAGAAATCTAGTGCCTTTTGAGCCTAGTGTGGGCAATTGAGTTGCATTATGGGTTTTGTTTTTAATACCTTGGACTAGAAGTCTAGTGCCTCATTAGCCTAGTGTGGGCATTTGAGTTGTATTGTGGGTTTTGTTTTAGTATGTTGGATTAGAAATTTCACTATTACAAAATGTGGGTGCAGTTCATTTGTCCCAATTTATTAGACAATGAATTCACTATGTTCCCAGTGAGTCTTGTTCACTATAACCAATGAATTCACTAAAGATTCAATGAAATAAAGACCCAATGAATTCATTGAAAATTTGATGAAATAAAGAACCAATGAATTCACTGAAAATTCAATAAAATAAAAATTAATTAATTCATCAAAAATTTGATGAAATAAAATCCAATGAAATCACTTCATGTACATGAACACTTTTGTTGTAATGTTTGCATCCTAAATTAGTGATGGCATTTGAGTTGTGTTGTGGATTTTGTGTGAGTATCTTGGACTAGAAATTTACAGCCCTATTAGGCTAGTGGGGGACGTGGGTGGCAATGGATTAGTCAAATGGCAGTGCCAATCATAGTTTAAGGAAACCATTGTTGCCCAGAGAAGTACAAAAGTGTCAGCAAAGCTCAATAGGTACATCAAGTCCCCTGGATCCAATTCACATTAACATAATACACCACTTAGGGCATCTCCCAGTAATGCCTTGGCAGCTTAAGCACAAATTATACTATTTTCAGGAATGCTGAAAATTGAAAATTTTAAAAACCTTTTGAAATATTCGAGAATATTTTATTTTTGAAATGGAATCTCCAAAATTAATTAATTATTCAACCAACATGTGCTAAAACTGCTCTCATAATACAGAGTATATACATAGGTATCCCTTTGGAGAGCCCTAGATGTATGCGTAATTAGAGCAGCTCCACCCATAGACTTGGCTCTCTAGCAATATTTATCACATCCACATAGTGCATTTTGTATTTTTTTATTGGCAAAATAAAAAATGAAATGATTTTCAAAAGGTGAAATTCAAAATTTAAAAAAGAAGTGATTTTTTAAAAGGTGAAATTCAAAATTAAAAGATGAAGTGATTTTTGAGGTTTTCATTTCCAAAAGAGAGGAAAATTAATAAAAAACATCAAATTTCTATATTTGGTTTTCAAAGTGTAGCAAAAAATATAGAAAAGGCCGATTAAAGTTTTGTAATTCACAAATGGTTTATAGTCAGATTTGGCTAAATCTTCCTGAGGATGATCATTACTTTGGTTTTTTTTTTTTAAATTCTTCAAAAAAAAACCCCAATGCATCAATTGTTTATCAATGCCACCAATCTATCTATGAAGGAAGGTAGTTTGTTTTGTTTTGTAGTTATGAGATCCACCGAACTTGGATGCTTCAGATCGTGCTCTTGGTGTCTTTGGAAAGCTCTCAATGAGGAGGGATGCATGGGCTTGGTTCCATGACGTTTGGACTTGCGATGCAAAAGTTCCTGAATATTGAATGATTTCTTGATTGAAAATTAAATTAAATTGTAGCTGAAAATTTCAGAGGAATTGGAGTGTGCCTTTGGTGTTGTTGGAAAGATCTTGATGAGAAGGGGTTTAATGGAATTTATTTGGTAAGATTTAGATTCAGAATTTGGGAGACATTGATTTTAAAGTGATTTCTGTCACTGAAAATTCACATAAATTCCAAAAAACCAGGTTTTGGAAGGAAAAATCAATTGAGAACATGGTAACACTTGAAGGCTTACCATTCAATTCAAGCATGATTTCCTTTCATATTTGACTATTCAAAAAATCGATACATACATTGCAAAACAATGTTCAGATGTTGAGTTTCCCTATTTTGTAATGGGTTCACACTTGGGCCAAATGCATAGGCCACACTAGTAAACATGAAAATGGAACTGTACACAGATAAAGATTATTTAAATACAATCATTTGAGTAAATCATTGTTTACAAGCAATCAATTTGATGTTCAGCACAATTCATTAAATGCCTTTCACATATCTTATGCATGACCATACTTGGGCCTCTACATCATAAAACGATTGTACTTCGTCAAAAATATTCTATAGAAACCAGGTTCCTAGTGCAGCTGGCTCTTACAAGAGCAAATTCAGTTTCATGCCATTCCATGAAGTACTTCATCCAAATTACTTGGGTATAGGTAGTTGATTATCATAAGCTGGTAGAAATGATTAAACAAAAGCCTAACTGTTTCTTGTGTGAAAAAGGAAACCAGTCTGTGGAAAGGAGTAGGCTTGATGATGAAACCCTGCCAATCCTAAACAAGGGGTGTGTCACACCATGGCCTTGCCATTTACATTAAAAGATATCTTAAGGCAAAAGAAGAGCTATGAAAACTCAAATATTTCATCATGCAAAAATATAATCTTCAAAAAATCCTCCCAAAAAAACCAAAACCCTTCAAGATATTATATCTCTATAACTAATCTCAAGTTTCAACACAAGCCAAAATATCATATTTCAAAAATCCTCATATAAAAATAGACCTATTAACTATGGGCCAAAATCCATTAAGCTACTGCACTCTATAATGAATCCAAACACAATAACCTTGCCTCAGTAGGCAAGGCCAATAAACCAAAGCACCCAAAAAAAAACGGGGGAATACAAAGAACAAAATGGAAGGACCTAAAAGGGAGAACCACAAGGGGAACATCAAGTTCCCAATCCCGCCTAATAGAACCTTCATCTACTGCATCAGCAAGTCTCAAAACAGAGACCGCCTTGCACACGCACTAACACCACTGACACTCTTTGCCTATAAAATGTGCACAAAATTGGAAAAGGAGGACTTCCAGTGCCCTTCGTTCCTCGCACCAGTAGTTTAGTTTCTCTTTGTTAAGCCTTTTTGGGTTGCAGAGTTGCAGACTGACAAAATGTTTCATGATTTCTTCTCCTGGGTGAGGGAGGAATTATGTTGACCCTTAAAAAAGCCTCTCTGAGCTGATGATGTTGGGTGACATATGGTGCAACTAAAAGCTTCAAACCTACCATGGAACCCTCAATCAATGTGTGCAAAGGGAGCAAACCCACCTGCTCAAGTAGTAAACATCAGTAGTCTCTATAATTGTCCCAGGCCCTGATCAGGCTTTTTTACATACCGTTTCTGGACGACTCAACGCATGTGCTTCTCTGACAATAGATGCAGGCCCTTTTCCTTTTTGGCGCTGTTTCAAGTGTTTATCATTTTTTCAATAATTTTTTTCATTTTTTTGACAGAAAATTTAGGAAATTCTTGGATTTTATTTTTTTTGATTTTTGGGTGAAAATTTGACTATTTTCTCTTTTTTTCGGGGTGGAAAAACTTGCCATTTTTTTTATATGAAAAATTTGAAAAGAAAAACCCTGACTGCAGTAGTGCGAGAATTTACAAGGGTTTGAGCTAGGCCAATTTCCCAACCCTTGGGTTCCAGTTTTAGTACACTTTTTCAAATTCAAGAACCTTCGGGCCCAATACAAAAAGCCAAGGCCGGTTCTATGTGCACACTATTGCTGATCAGTTTTGGTTCTAGGGATTTTTTATTTTATTTTTTTATTTTGGCACAAATGAAAAGAATTCATTGCTAAGAGAAACAAGAACAGCAAACCCCTGGAACAGGAGGAGTGCCACCGCGCACTCAGAACCTTAATCAACGAAGCCCATTCGAGGCCCATCATAACACCACCTAACAAAGTCACCTACTCTAACACAAATAACCTTAATGCCTACCCCAACTCTTATCAAACTTATCGAGAAGTTTTTTTCTACCCTAGGGGTTTTTCTAATTAGCCTCATACATCTATTCCAAGTTGCCCTACCATAGTCAAGTAGGACATCCCAAATAACTTTGTGGATTTTACCAACATTCCATCTTTCGTTGTTGAAAACGAAATCATTTTGTTCAATCCATAAAGTTCAGAGTGTGATACCTCTTAGCAAGAACCATATGTTTTCCACACATTACATTTACTTTGGACTTTTGACATTAAAAACACATTGTTTCCAATGCAAGGGGGCAACCACCCATGATGGCTTGTTACCACCAGCAAGCTCACCCACAATGTCTTGTGTGTACTCCCAAGCCCATTGTGCATGGCAACACTCCCAAAATATGTGTAGCATGGATTTTTCTTCATTACCACACAATGGGCAAGTTTGATTGATCAAGTTGTCCACCTTAGCTTTCCAAGTGTTAACTGCAATTGCCTTATTCCACAAGCCCACATGAAACCTACCTCTTTTCTACTCTACATCTTGCACCAAATGTTCATCCATCTTAGTTTGAAAGTAAAAGGAAGTATTGTTACCCACCTCTTTTCCACCACACTATTTTTTGGTTTAAAATCTCTCAACATTTTCCTCCCTAGTGTAGTTTTGAAAAAAAATAGAAGTTCCCCACCTTTCCATGAATTAGGGCACTAAGGTCAAGTTCTAATGTGTCTATCTTGTCGAAGCATACTAGGTAATGCACCTTTTTAGGGCCTCTCAATAACTTTGATATTCTTACCACTAATATTTTACCTTCCCAATAGTGGTTGTTCAATTCTTTCAACACTCCATCATTAATGAGACCCAAGGTCCTTGACTAGGAGCCCACAATATGTAACTTGATGTCTTACAAAATGTAGAGATGTTGAACATCACTGTTGCATTTAGGTTTAAATTGAAATGAAACACAACAAACCATAGACAGGAACACTTTGTTCTCTTCTAGCAAACCAATCCAATTTCTTTTTTTGCAACAATTGTCTCCCCTTCTCAATAACACCCCCCCCCCCCCCAACCTCTTCAAGCTTGGTAACAAATCTTTCATATCCCAATTCCTCTTCTAGGGATAACATTATTTTTTTGCCCATTTCCTCTTTAGATGCAAATCTTCTTGTAGAAGCCACCCACACATTGGACATTAAAACCCATCCCAACCCATGGAACTCGGTTGTTTTGCTCTTCGAGAAGCCAACATCCGAAAGGGTGGATGATCCTATTCCACCAAAAGCTCGATGCTAAAATTTTGTTAAGGTTTTTTGGATTATTGAATATCAATTATTTCAACATCCTGAACCAAGCTCTACCCACCCTATTCCATAAAGTAGACCCAACAACCCTCTTATGGTTAACTTGTAAACACCATTCCAAGTTAAGGTTCCATCCCCCCCCATGTGGTTAATATTGTTTTAACCAAAACCTAAAAAAATCCTACAAATTAGAGCTTCCAAGCTCTAAACCATGCACCACCCATTTAGACAAAAGTGCTTTAGTTGCTTCTGTTAGATCAACCAAATTAAAACCCCCATCTTTTTTTTTCCCACAACATTGGTCCCACAACTTGGCACCTATAATTATGATTTGATCTTGCCCAAAGGTAGTTATTTAGGAGGTAGTTAATTCTAAAGATTCCTTTTTTGGTCCCTCCCCAAACACTCACAAAATACCACAAAGAAGAGAAAAAAATGTTATTGACAATCATTTTCCTCCCAACCAAGGATAGTTTTGTTGAAGCCCAATAATTCAACTCATGTTGGACCTTTTTTAACAAAAAACTATCTACATTTACTGAACCCAAGGACAACCCAAATGGCATACCGAATAGTTTAAAGATGGCTTCAAATGTCCATCTAAACTCCTTTGTCCAAGTCAGTCTACTTTCCTTTCTACCCCCAATCCAAAAGGCTACAGATTTAACATGGTTAATTTGGAGGCCAGATGCAATGCTAAAAAGGTCAAAATAGTTATGGTAATTGGATCATACCTTCTCGAGATGCTTTCAAAGTGAAACTAATGTCATCCACATATTGGGCAATTATCTATTTCTTGTTTGACATGGGCAAACGAATGCCCTTGATTCTACCAAGTCTTTGTTCTTCACAGAGTTTAGCATTAAGGGCCTCCCCCACTATTAAAAATAGGTAGGGAGCAAGTGGGCATCCTTGTCGTAGGCCCCTCTTGATCACCAAAGCCTTGGAAGCTTTTCCATTCACTACTACGTTTACATTAGCCCCCTGGAAAAACATTTTTGTCATCTTAACAAACTTAATTGGAATCCCAAGCTTGTCCATACAATCAAATAAAAAACTCCAATCTACTTTGTCATAAACCTTGGAGAAATTCAAGTTTAAAAAAACTAAAGGTTGTTAGATTTTAAAACCCAAGCAATGGTCTCATGAATCAACAAAATGTTATTCAAGATAAATCTAAAGGGAAGGAACATTGATTGATCTTGACTAATGGTGTCCATCAACATTAGTTACATCCACATTTGGAGTACCTTCGCAAAAATCTTGTATGTAACGTTGAGCAATGTGATGGGCCTCCAATTAGAGAGTTGTTTTTTCTCTCCCCCTTTATGCAAGTGTGTGATCAACCCTCGTGTAACCCCAAGAGGGACACCGTTGTTCACGATAAAGTCCTAGATCATTGTCGTGTACTCTTTACTTATGACCAGCCACATACAAAGGAAAAATTTCATTATTACCCCATTAGGCCCAAGGGCTTTGCCCTTAGCCATAGCCTTTAAAGTGGACCATAACTCCTCTTCTGTTATGGGCATAACCAGCTTTTCATCAACACAAAAATTTGGTCTTTTGTGTAACTCAAAAAAACCTCCTTGGCTTCTTTGTTGTTATCTCCAGTAACTTGCTTAACATAAAATTCTTTGCACTACTCACCTATTTCAACAACTAAAAAGATGTTTTGGCCATGGTCATCTTCCAACTCTATGATTAGTGAACGAAGCCCAAGTTCCTTAAATGTAGCAAATAATTCCTTAGTGGTTTCATGGCCTTTTTCTAGCCATGTCACCTTTGACCTCCTATTAAGGTCATAATTTTTATTTTCCTCAAACTCCTTTAATTGATCTAATGTCTTATCCATTATTGTTTTATTTTCCTCACTGTTTGGGTTTGCTTGTAACTCCCCTTATGCAACATCAAACTAAGATTTCATTGAATTCTCCAACATTCTCCCTTCTTTTACTTTCCTCTTATAGAACACCTTGTAGTACCCCACTATTTTGCATAGTTTTGACAGGAAAAGCAAAGTTTCATTTAGCCCATTCCAAAATCTAGTCATTCCAACAATGGCTACTGGATTATTTAGATGCTTCTTGTTCATACGAAAAATGCCTCTTCTAACACTATTGGGCTCCCCCATCCTACAACAATAGAAAATCGGGCAATGATCGAACACCCCACAATCCCCCTTGATCTCATAACTCACAATGGAGCCATCTTGTTGTGCTTTCGTGCCTTTAGGTGCATAGAGTCTATTTAACCTTGCCAAAACCCTAATCTCCTCTCTACACCTATTATCCCATAACACCTCAACCTACCCTTTGAATCAAAAAAGTCTTCAACTTCAAAGTGCTCCTTTAGCTACCCTCAAGATAGCCTTTTTCCTAGCGAAATTAGTTGACCACAAGAGTTGGATTTGTTTATACTTCGTTCCACCATGTTCTAGTCACCAACCAAAATCCACCTACAACCCCTTGGGAGCTTTTGAATCATCTCCACCCACAAGAAACACCAATCTCTAAGAATGTTGGGTGCATAAATGTTTGCCACACCAAGGTGGTGAACCTAGCAATCCTTTCAATATGACCCATCGCACTGTATTTTCCATCAAAATCCCATTCTTTCCCACTATTGTAGCAAGTTTTTCCACAATTGGAATACATACACCTCCCTTTCCCGCTATGTCTTTTTTATGAACATACCCATTTGCCATTTCAATGAACCAACAACTTGATCTCCTCCATAGTTTGGGCCTTAAGTTTTTTATTTTCTCCCCACAGAGTTCATGTTCTTGTAGTAAAAGGATGTCCAAACTAAATGTTTGTTCTTTGTAATATAGCCAAAACTTTTGTATAGAAGCAAGGTCATTCAACCCTTTGACATTTTGGGAAATTATTCATAGTTGCATCATCACCCAATAAAAGGAAGGTTTTGTTCGTTTCCTTTGGTTCTCAATTGTCTTAGCTTTCAAATTTCCCCCTTTATTGGATATGGTACATGCCTCCTCAAACTTGTTTCATTTTCTTGCCATTTATGTGTGCATCTAATTTAGCTTGGTGGAAAGAGGACTTAGTCATATGCTCATGGATCCTCCTCTAACACACCCTCTTATGTGGATAGAGAGTTTGTCAAAACCCATGCTTCTTGTTTTTTATCTTCCATCACCACATTTTTAACATTTGTGTCTATTGCCTTCAACAATTGCCTTTCATCTAAACCCATTATTGATAATTCAATTGGATCCTAACTTGCTCTCTAACTTGACCTGATCCTAGGTTGTCAATTTTCACATTACATGGATGATTCACGACTATATCCTACAACTCAATTTTGCATGTTGTGAATCCCTTTGGGTTGTTGACACCACTAATAAGACTATCCGCAGCCACATGGAAACCAGCACCCACAAGAGTTTCTTCATTAACCACTTGCACATCATGACTTAAATCACCAATGTTATCCCCAAAGTTATTTGGAACATCCAACATAAAAATAATGGATCCTTCATTTGGCTCCTAAAAGTACCATTCAATGGTTAGATGATATGCAACTCTCTTAGTTCTCGAAGTTTTACTTTGAGATTAGATTATCTCCCCTTCATCCAGCAATAACTTTCCTTCAACTTGCTAACCTTCTCCGGTAGCAGCAACTTAACCCATTCCACTTCCCCTATAGTCCATCTTGGGTGCCTTCTTAGTTGCATACTTTTTCTCAACTCCATTAACCATAATAGCATGATCTTGAACACTTTCCTTTCGTGTTTTCCTTCTAGACATGATGCCATCATTTTGGTGTAGTGTATCCAAAGCAGTTGGCATGTTGTTTCACTGGGACCCAAATAGGCATGAGCCTATCTTTCCTTGGTTTTTTTTTTATCACTAGTGACCATGACAAAACCATTAAAGTCCTTCCCATTTTGTTTTCCCTCCTCTTGAGTAGGTGAAAATTGCTTCTTTAACAAGCTAATTTTGTGATCTTTGAACATAGGATGGTCCACCCCATCTTTGTGAGTGTCTCCACCTGTCACTCTTACTTTTTTCCCTTGAATGGCAAATTTTTTATTTCCTTGTGAATAAGGTTTCATGTAGGCCTCCCCCACCTTCATGGACTTCTCTTTCAAACCAACCAAGTTTGGACAATCCTTCATTCGATGAGATGATTCTAAACAAAATTTGCACCAAATGGGCAAGAATTCATAATCAATCAACATTGTCACTACTTCACCCATGGCTTCATTTTCCACCACCACTAATGTCTCCCATCCATCTTTAGCCTCTAATGCAACACAAAATTGTTGTTCAATTGCTTGAGTGGTCACCTTATCAAACCCTAACATGATGCCCAACCTAGCCACGATTTCCCCACCTACATTCTGAAATTTCACTAAGAGTTTCTTTAAGGTGATCCAAGTTGGGATTTTCATACCTTTTGGGTTATTGGCATTGAAACTTGGAGCCCACTCCTAAAAAATAACCAATCCCCAACCTATCTTGAAAGGTGTTAGCATTAACAACTTTTTCACCATGATAGGTTTATCTGATTTTAGCATGAAAAACCTTTTGCCCAGAGAACAATCAAACAACACCTTACCCCCCACTTTTTGATTAAGGAAAGCAAGCCAAGCATTGAATGCATTAGGGGAAAGTTTTTCTCCAATAAAGCTTGCAATGATTGTGTGGTCATGCAAATATGCCATTTTTGTTTTGACAACATCTTCGTTAACTCGTACCACACACTTATTATCCTTCAAAAGGAAGCCAACATAACTATGAGAATAACCTTGTGGCAAGATTTCTCCAAGTGAAGCCTTTGTAATGTTGATTGTGAATTTTCTAGTTTGTTGAACCAAAATGTCACGCATTCATTCTTCAACTAAATCCTTCATCACAATAAACATATGCACATCATTGAAGCCATCCTTGGATTGATGTACACAATCAACAAAAGATATACCTCCCACCAAAATTTGGGCCATCTGCTATCCAACCTCGTTAGGAGGCCACTCTTTAATTCCAAAATGTAACCTCACTACTTCACATTGCCAAACAATCGCATCCTTGCAAAAACCATCCCTTCCTCCGTGCACCACTTGTCCGCAACCTTAAACCAAGCACAAAATAAATTTGTAGCAAACACAACCAAAGTAGAACTGAAGGACATTAAAGTAATGCCTATCAAACAACATTGCGCTAAACTAAAACTTAAAGACAACAGTTAGCTCCTACACCATGTTCTACAAATTGGAAACTGGAAACAAGTGCATGACTCCCTTTTCCATTGCTTCTTGAGCTCTAGTGCCCCCCCTTATAAGTTGTGTTTCAAAATGGTTATAGGGAATATTTTCAAAAATTAAAACCCACAAATTTTGGAGCGAGGTCAAATTTCCTTGACCAAGGGTTGGTTTTTGGGTCTAACAATTCTAAACTTTTGGTTCCAAGTTTCAGCCAGGGCCAATTTTGATTTTTTTTGGGGGTATGATTCAAAAGTTAATTTATGAACAACTTTGATTTTTTTGGATTTTGTTGTTCCCACAAGGTTTTCATGGTGTTCTTTTAAGTTTCCAAAGTGTTCCCCAAAATGTTCCATAGAGCAACATTAAAGAACATTATAAGAAATAATTAACCAATAATGGTTCTCACCTTCATAGGCCCTATTTGGGCCTCTATCCATTATAGGAAACAACTTTGGGGAATATCATACCATATTTGTGTAAAGGCCATTTTAATGCTACCATAAAAAATGCCCTTATATATTAAAGTTCAAAGCTAGGACCTATGGTTCTAAAACCCTAGAATTTAGACATAGAACTTTAGAACCTAGAACCCTAAACATTATTCAAACATATGGTCTTAACTCCTACCTAACCTTAAAAACCGGGCCATGTTAAAAACTTTTAAAACTCATTAGGTCCAGATTTTGGTTAGGTTTGGATCATGAAGACCTATCAAGTTTGGTTCTTTGTGGGTTATGGGTCCATGTAAACCCCATTGAATCTAATTTTTAGACTTGAATCTAGTTCTTAGACCTAAATCCAGATCCAAACTCAAACTAAACCGAAAACCCATAATTGATCAACATTAGTACACATTCCCCAATGTTAGAAATTGTATGGGCACAAAGTTTTACAACAAGTTAGATAATGGGTTTATGTAGGTACTAAGTTCAATATTAATATTAACTATAAAGTTTAGTTTTTTATTAAAATTTCAAAAATATCAATTTTCTTATTTAAAAATCTTGACTTTATTTTAAAAAATCTTTGTTCATGGTTTCAATTTCAATTCCAAAGTTTTTTAAAAACTAATTTTTACAACTTGATTCTTGTGCTAATCACAACAAAAGGATGTGAAGTAAGATTGGGGTCAAAAGAATTTACCTAAACCCTTTGTGGGATGAAAGGAAGTACTAAAAACATCACTAAGATGAAGACCTAATGATAAAAGGATCAGGTGTTGAATGCAAAAAACAATAGAATACGTGTTAATTGATGTGTTTGTTTCTTGTTTTGTTGGAATGGGGTGTTGTTGTGTTGTTTGTTACAAGTAAATTGGCTAAAACGTTCTATGGTGAATGTCTCCTTTGTGGAGGTTTTGAACAACATTGTTTATGGGGTTTATTTTGACATTCTTCATGTTTTTTGGATATGGCAGGATTAACAAAAGGAAGTGGAGGACAACATTAATGAAAAGATGGGAAATGCAACTACTGAAAAGGGGGAGTTCTTCTAGAAGCTGTGCCTAGTTTTGTGCATTAATCTACAAAGAATGTTTGATTTGTTGCTAGGTAAAGAAGGTGCATCAGAAAGCACATCTTGGTGGATTGATGGCTTGATGGGAAAAATGCCCTCAAACAATGTTTGTGAATAGATTCTAACTTTTGGTAACCATCCGCTACGTATAAGAGTTAGAGTTAGGAACCATCAAACTTAGGTGCATGAATAAAATTGTAGAGATGTTGGAGGTGATGAAAATCAACAGGGGACATCGTTGGTCGGTTTGAATGAATCAACATATATGTTTAAGGCAATTTTGTGGGAAGAAATGTTCGGGAACTTTGAAACCCAAGTATTTGGAACTTTGAGGAGATGGGTGTTACAATGTTTTAAATGGGAATATTTGGGAACAACAGTCATTATGGGATGCCATTTTATCTTTGTTTAATTCTCGAGAGAATATATGGGAGAAACCACGTGGGTTTAGAAGCATTAAACTGATTATGAGTAAGACCATGATGGCTTGTTGAAAGGGTCCAAAACATTTTGATCCAAACATCTTTCCACTCATTCATGCTTAGGAGTTGTTTTGGTAGTTGGCTTGAGTTTGGGTAGTAAAGGAGGTTGTTGTAGCATTAGGAAACACATAGTAACAAAGGCTTCAATTATAGTGGTTGCTAGTAGTCTCATAGAAGTAGAAAACAACTAATAAGACATAATGTTTTTGTGGACAATTGTCAATCATGTATGTGTGATGCTAGAGGTTCATAGCTTATGCTTCTTTTTTTGCTACACCTCAACCTAAACCTTTGGGTTTTACACTACAAACTATATATCTTCATAACATTAGTTTGGACCTATAGTTGCAATTCCCAATAAACCATATAATCACTTCAAGGACTTACCTTAAATTGTGGGTTCTTTTCTTTTTTTCATAAAATTTGTCAATTCTTTGAAATTGTTCAAAAACTCGAAATCAATAGTTCTAACAAAATCAAAGAACCACCTAACTTTGAAAATAACACATCTTAAAGTGGAATGTGCAACTTTTAAACATTAACAAGTTTGTGTTTATGTACTTAAGTCATTAATTAGGTTTAATCTTCCCTAGTTTGCATGAATATCTTACAATTTGGTGAGCAACCAATAAGAAACCAATCCCAATCTAGGATGCATTTCCAATTGCTACTTACCTTTGTTGTAAATGGCCGTTGGCTCTCTTAAATGAGATGTTTTCATCCAAAACAAGAAAGAAATTAGAACCAAAAGTGGAAAGGTTAATTATCAAGTGCAAAATCTTATGTTGGACATTTCTTTTTAAATAACATATGTTATTTGGTGTCACTATACCAAAATATGGTTTTTCCTTTGGTAGTAGGAGGAGTGTTTTCTTTGGGCAAACTTTTGTCACTTGGTGATAAAAAAAATTGAATTTTTTTTGTTTTTTTGAACATTTATAGTTATATTTATTTATTTATATTGTGAAAAAATCACCAAGCCTTCAGATCCACAAAATTAAAAATAAATGAAAACATTGAATAGTAAACCTTGCCTCATGATGCATCATCATACATGTGAAGTAAAACCATGTAGTTTTAATCATTTCAATGCACAATATTTGTAATATGTACCAATCTTGGTTAATTCTTGATTTTTTAAAAAGTTAGTGGGTATGGGCTTAGGGTATTTAATTTTAAAAAACCCTTAGGTTCCAAGCCTAGCTAGTTGATATTTAAAAATAAAACCCAATTGTTTTTGGGTCAAATCTAATTTTCGAGTTTGTTAGTTCCTTGATTCATTGGTTCAAGGTTTTTCAAGACTCATTAGTTATGGGTTGAAGATGGGGCCAATTTCATAATAGTATTTGGGATGTCTCCGAGGTTACATTCAAGGTTGGTTCTAGGTTTTAGGATTTTAAAAAAAAACATTAAACATTTTTTAAGTATGGAGATTGATTTGGCTTACCAATATAGTCACATAGTAAACAAGTCAACATATAAGTGGCTAACAATGACACGAAGGATAAAATAAAACTACATTTTGAAAGTGAGAAAACCAATTTTAATGAAGAGAAAAAGCTTGCCAGTTGATTACAACCTCCTCTTGTGTTTATTGTTGCAATTCTCTTTAATGACTAATGCAAAAAGTGTACACACAACACAAAAAAGCGCATACACCCACCCACTTTGACATATGCATGTTTCATTCACAACCATTATTGAACATTAAAAGGTATATAGTACATGGGAAACTTTTCAAAGGCATTTATGCATATAATCAATTTTGTGAAACTAGCTCTAAAGTAAGAGTTTAAGCATAGTAAAATATGTCACTTGAAAATATTTTTTGTTGTTTTGGATAATATTCATAAATTAAACCTTAATATACCATAGTACCTGAATGATTTTGATATAAATTAAATTATTTTTTGTTTTGTTGAACTTTTGAAAAAAAATTTGGTTACTTTTGCCAAAATTTTAATAAAATAAAAAAATGTGCAAGATTTCAACTGTTAGGTTAGGATTGAGATAGTCTAGACACACTAGACCATCTCACAGCCTTAAAAAATATTTTCATTATTATTATAACCATTACTTGTCAAAAATTTCAGAATAAAAAAATCAAGTGTTGAAGTTAAGATTTAAAATTTAATTAATCATTTGGCAGTTTGTTGCCGAATCCAATCAAGGAGTACAATATTGAACGTATTAATATAATTTCTTTCCATGATTGATGAATTTTAGTTTTTTAATTCATTGAATAATATTGAGAAAACACATGTTTTAATATAAATTTAAATATATATTTAGGAGTGCAAGTATAATAAAATAATTTCATTTCTTTTGCAAAATAAGGTTATAAGTATATAAAAATAAGACTTTAATTTAAAATTTTATATTTCTAAGTTGATAGAGGCCTAAACATGTGTTAATATAATTTCAACCTTTCATATTATGATCATCATTTATCAAAGATCTTATGTAAAAATATTTTGAAAATTTTGAAAATTCAACAAATTTAAAACATAATTTTGATCCATTTTTCTTATATTAAAAATTTTCAAACTTTATGGATAGTTTACCATAAACTCAATGGAAGCTCCATGGTCTTATAATGAAACTTAAAGAAGTTTCAAATAGGTTTTCAATGTTTAAACTATGATTGTGACTGCCATTTGGAAATAGTTTTTGGCATAAATTACCATGTTTATGTTTACAAAAAGTATCATTCTTCTCAACACAAGAAACAACGTACGTAGCTCCCAAACTCAACCCAAGTTTTCAAATGTTCAAAACTTCAAACTCAACTATTCTACAAGAAAAAAGGTGAAATATCAACAATTCCTAAAACCATTCAAATATCTTTGATTTTTGTGTGATTATTGCTTGAAGTGATTAGAATGATGCAACATTGGCTCAATCACCAATTGTCTTTCATAAAATGAAAATGATGATTTAATGATTCTCTATTTTTTCAAAAATCCCACTACAAGTGGCCAAGCTCCTCATGACCTTTCAAAAGAACACAACCACCAGTGAAACATTTTTAAAAGGAAAAACAAGAAGTTCACAAGTGCAAGAGGAGCCAAACTCCTTTTGTTTTTTGAAAAAACAAAAAGCTCATATCTAAACAAAATGTTTTTTGAAAAAACACAATGAGCTTGTGAGGAGTTGAACTCCTCACACAATTAATTTGAAAATATAAATATAGAATTTTGAAAAGGACAAAACAAGGAGCTTGGCTCCTTGCAAAACTCTAAAATAATTTATAAAAAAAAGAAAAATGAGAAGTTTATGAAGGGTTTACTAAGCTCCTCCAAGGAAAAACGAAGGAGCTCAAGAGGAGCCAAGCTCCTTTCATAACAATGGCATTGTTATCATCATTCTCCTTGCATCATGGTTTTGTAAGGAGCTAGCTCTTGTGAACCTGAAAAAAATTCAAATTTTGACAAAGAAAAAATGAGGAGCTCAAAGTTGAACTCCTCATGTATGTTTAAAATTTTGAAAAAACCAACACAACGACTCTAGGCATTGTGAGGAATGTAGTGCACATGTTTTTTTAAAGAACAATGCAACAATAAAAGTGGGATTGTTGCATTGCAAGGAGTTGAGCTTCGCTCCTTGTAGCACAACTATGAAGTTCAAAAAATTTCAAAGAAAGGGAGTGGGGAAGAGGAAATGCCTTTGTGGCTTGTTTGATGATGTGTCTCCTTCACTACTCAACAAGCATTTTCTTCAAATTAATTTGAAGCAAAGATTGGATCAAAACTTGGTAGTGGGAGCAAAACTTGAAGCACAACATGGCAATAATGATGGAAGGAAAACAAAGAAAAAAAAGGGGAAGTAGGAAATGGGGGGTTATTGGTGGTAGTTCAAGTAAGAAATAGGTGGGGTTTAGGTAGGTAACTAGGAAAGGTTGAGGTTAGGTAGGAGCAAGGGGTATGTGGGAGGAGTGACCCAAGGTGAACCCACTCTTGTGAGAGTCCATAATCATCCAAATTACTTTCAAAATGGGTGTTTTTTGATGCCAGGTTTTATGATGCTGGATTGGGTGGGCCCAAACATTGGTATATTCCCTATTCTTTATTTTTAAGGAAGAACTTTGATTTCAGTTCTAAAAAATAAATCAAAATTCTTTCATTTTGTTTTAGGTTCCATACATAAATGGAACTTAGAACCTGGTTCCACATCTAAGTTTTCAAACTAAAATAAATTTGACCCTTGGTTTTGGTTTTTAAAATCAAATTCCATCATGGTTCCATTCTCACTTGCACGGACTAGAATTACCAATTAACCCCGGTTCTAGTCACTTGTTTGAAATGTTTTCGTTTTTTTTCCTCAAAAAATCTTGGTTTTGATTCCAATTCCATTCCACGCCTAAATAAAACCAGAACCAAGTTTTGGGTCTCCTTATTTAAGAAAATCAAATCAGGTTCCAGTTCCTAGCTAGTTTGGTTTCAAGAATCAATTTTTTATTAACCTGAATACGGTTTGGCCAGTTATTGAGTTTTGACCTGGTTATCAACCATGTTATCAATTCAGTTATTTAATAACTTACCAAACGGTTATTGATTTTTGTGGTATAATCAGTTAATGACCTACCTGACTGGTATTAAAATTTCAAATGAATAACCTACCCAAATGACCTGGTTACCATCCAGGTAGGTTATCAACCTAAAACACTTAATATTTCTACTGATAGAAAACAATTGGTAAAACAAGTGATGGTTATCAATCAATTATTTGACAACCTACCCTTTTGCACAACCGAAAATTATTACCCTCAAAACATTGATAACCTAACAAGAACCTTTTAAAATATTGATATTGATAACCTAACTGACACCCATTTGTTTTTTCTGGAAAAAAAAAAAAAAAAAAAAAAAACCAACCAAACAAAACACACACACACACACACAAGAGAAGAGAAGAAGGTAGGGACGATTGGCACCCACCACAACACTTGATGCAATATTGCGAACGGGAAAAACCAGA
>Ga0209611_10001472_pt1 | contig 40299 bp, 18 predicted proteins | sample S1TSphgellanicum_3_FD_187693 | JGI IMG/M metagenome (GOLD analysis project Ga0209611, IMG submission 187693) | Host-associated microbial communities from peat moss isolated from Minnesota, USA - S1T2_Fc - Sphagnum magellanicum MG (SPAdes) (version 2) | ecosystem: Host-associated > Plants > Peat... | reverse complement strand
CAAAAAAATTTAGAAAATAATTCATTTTTTGGGAAAAAAACAATTATGTTTTGCCAATGTGGAAACTGACCCTAGGCTACAGTATATAAAAAAGGCTGCTTATAGAGGAAATAAAGGAATCATGCTGAACCCCTCTGCAACTGGCTTGATTCTGGATCTTATTTATGTGATAAATGTCTTTTACCAAAAATGTCAGCCAAAAGTGGCAGCTGATTCCAATTCTTCAGCTACTTTGACCTTTTTCCAACTGCAATTTTTATTTATTTAAATTTAATTTAAAATTATATCTTAATATTTATTTTTTATTTTTTGGCCAACTGCAAAATTTCAATTGACATTCAAGTGATGCTAAAAGGCACATGGTACTGTAAAAAACAAGTAAAAACAGGCATCACTTTATTGGCAGGATGGAAGTTGAAATGGGTTGTGAAATGTTTCTGACCAAGCAGAATTTTTATCCAATTGTGAAGATTTGAAAGAACTTGTTCAGGGCTGCTGCATTCAGGCTATCTGCACATCTGGATTTGCTTGGTCTAGCAGTACTAGAGAGCCTTTTTTAATCATTCACCTGCTCTACTTATAACTGATGCTAACCTTGTCTCCTTCGTCAAAGAAACTTTCCACCAAAGTAGTCAGCCATCAGTTATAATGAGAGCAGGTGAATGATTAAAGGAGCCAACCACCACTAGAAACATTTATCATACCAAGGCCTGATGTTTGGCAGTGTGATGCTGAAATATTTATTTAGTTATTTAAATTTTAAAACAACAAGTTTCAACGGTTTCAAACTTAATATTTCAGAAGTCTTACAGTTAAAGCATAATAATAATAGTAAATGATTTTTATGTTGAATTTTAGTAATACTAACCCCCTGTTGGCAGAATGGAAAGCTCACGAAGAGGACGAGGGTTTTGATTCTCATGAATTTTGACAATAATTAAGTAATAAAAGTTTTTTCTATTTTTTGGTAAAGTTTTTTATGAAGCCTTTTTAGATATCATTATTGCTTTGTAAGCTTTTCATTTTCCATATTCATTTTTGTCATGCTCAAATTTTTTGATGGAATTCCAGCTAGAAGTGGACTTGGATTTTTTAAAAAACATGTTTAGGTTAGCATTCATCCATTCAGTTCACCTTTCAATTGAAAGGCCTTTAGGCATGAAATTTAAGCACCTTCAATATTTGTTTGACCCAAAGGACTCAACTAGTGACTTTTCCCAATTATTTCTTGTGTGTTCTTATGTTGTTACAAAACATATCCCTGAAAGTAGCCAAGGCATTTGGTGTTATTAAGCTATTAGTTTTGGCCAAACCTTTTAGTGGCATTTTGCCAATAACAATAGGTGAAGTTTTTTATCAATTGGTCAATAGCACCTTTTGCTTCCAATTTTGCAATGCATTATTGCTCACTTATCTCCCCACTAGTTTGGGGTTGTAATCAACGGAGGCTATGAAGTAATGGTGCATAATATTTGGGCAACATTAAATGTTCACCCTGATTGGGTGGTGTTGCAAGTAGACATTACAAATGTTTTTAACATTGTTTTTCATAAGGCTATATTTTAAGAGTTACATGTTGCAAGTGGGTAGTTGTCTTACTTCATACCTTTCATTCGTTCCTTTTATGCTCCCCAACTTTCTCTTTTCTTTCATCACCACTCCCTTAAAGGCGATCTATTTGTTATTTAGTCCTCCATTGGAACTCATTTGGGGGATCCTTTGGGTGGTCCTCTTTTTGCCCTAACTCATTTCCGCACACTTCGTAGTTTGGTACCCTTTTTCCCATCTTGTTTATTTCCTTCCATTATAGATGACACCCACATCATTGTCTCTTAAATTATTCATCATTTTTCTTTTTAATTATTTTGGTAGGCCTTGCAATTCAACCCTGCAAGTGTGTTGTTTGGTTTGTTTCAAGGTGGCTTCAAGTTCTTGCCTCCATCAAATATCCATACTTTTGTTAGGGACATTAAGGTTTTGGGTGTTCCTTTAAGGTCCATTTCCTTCACATCTTCTTTTCTCTTAGTTACTTTGGACAATGATGTTCAACACATAGATGCTTTTTCTAAGTTGGGGGATATGAAAGTGGCATTCGAGATTCTCACTTGTTGTTTTGCACAAATGCCTTATTACTTTCTTCATTTCCCCCCCCCCACTCCTAGATTTTTAGTGCCAACTGGCCTCTTTTTATTTGACCCTCATTCACATATTTGGGAGACTTTTAAAGCCAAGTTTTTTGGAATGTCTGGAGGTTCCATTGGTTTGTTGACAAGCTTTTCTTCCCATCTTTAGAGGTGGGATAGGTTTTGTCTCTCTGAAGGGTTATCGCCCCAATAATATACTTGAAGTATTAAAGGCTTGTCTCCCTAATCATCACATCCAGATTTTTGTAGGACATCTACCCATTTTTATCAGGGGTTATAAGGGCTAGCAATTTAGGTCCATTTCCATTTCAGGCCTACTTCAAGTGGGCTTGTGACCTTTTAGTTCCAGTTGTTCAAGCTTCCATCCCACCATTTGAACAACTATTTGAAAGAAGAACGGATCATCTTTAAGAAAACATCCCAAAAAACATGCACAAACACTCGTCTCATTTTGCAACATCATTTAAGATTTTTCTTTTCATTGTCATCACATTTGGTTGAAATTTTATGTAGACCTAGGCTTGGGTGCTTGGTTTTTTGTTGACCTAGTCATCCCATCTTTTTGGATGGCCTCTGACCTTTTCTCTTCATCATTACACACCATATTAGGCCTCCCCATCCAATGGCTTATGGTTTTTCTCGATGCATATGCAACCAAGCCATAGATCCAATAAGGATACACCTACTTTCTTATGCTCATGGGGGAGAACGAATGACCACACATGATGCAATTTGAGATTTTTTCACCTCCATTGCTAAGGATGTCAGGTTCCATGTTTTACATAAGCAAACACATGTTCTTTCAACACCATTTTTCCAATCATCATGGCAATGAGTTGATATTGTGCTTACAACAGATGTACTCACATTTTGGCAAACGTAATCATTATTAACTCAACTCATGCAGATTTTGTTTTGCGAGTTGTTTTTTCTTGGGGAGTGTTTGTGACGATTACAACTTAGGCAAAGGTTGTGTCATATTACGATTGATTCCCTAAGGATGATTTCATTCTTCTAATAGTAGAAATATTTGGATGTTTATAAGAATAGGTAGATGATTTCCTTCATCGATGTGCCAACATGGCATGGTCAACTAAGGGCTCTGGAGGTCCTCCTTTTTTTATTATATGTTCATTTTATAAGCAAAAGGTGCCAATGGCTCTTTAAAAAATTTAAGAAACCATTATCTTGCATCAGGTAGTTGTGGTAGCAAGAAAGGCCTCTTCTAGGCTTGGTGTCCTTCCATGTTTTTCACCCATCTCCTTGCACAACTTGCTTCATGCTACAAGTGATGGGTTCAAATCATGGTTTTGAGTTTCTTCCTCGTAAGGCTCCCCATAATGCATTTTGCATTTTTTGGTTTGGTGTTTTGTCTAGCCTTGGGTCCTTTCTCTTTTCTTCTTTTATGACCTTGTTGGGTTTTTGTTTTCTTTATTTATTTATTCATTCATTTATGAATTAATGTGTTGGACATTAGTCATAAGTTATTCTTTTGCCCAATTTACTTTTGAGCAAAATGGAAACTCTTCAAATGCCCAATATTTATGTGAAAGGAGGGTGGCATTGTCAAATCTACCACAACCAAAATTGGCATCTTAAAAAACCAAAAAAATATATAGCAAATTTCATGGTAGCAAAAAGTCGGAATGAATTTTACTCAACTACAACTGAAATTTGGAATAATTAATTATTTGTTCCCAATATGTTCCCAATAACTCCTCATTTTACCCCATATGTTTTGCCCTACATTCCATTATTGTAACCTATATAAGTAAGCCAAAGGGAGAGATCACAACGTATCTATTTTGGGATTGTTCAAAGCTTGATTTTTAAAAAAAATTATTTGGTGATTGGCCAATCAAAAACGCCCATCACAAAAATAAATAAATAAATAAATAATAAAATTCTAAATCCTCATAACCAATTAATATGAATCACAATATACTACCATCACAATGTGCATGTGCCTATTGCACTTCACACAAACCTATGAATAATGTGGGATTACTTTTTTTAAAACTAAAAACCATAAATTTATATTTAAAAATAATAAAATTAAAATGAAGGATATTTTGTTTCTCATATTAATTAAATACCCTTTACACTAGAACTGGAAAACCCATAACCATCAAAATTGGAAATATTTGATTGGAGGAAAAGACATGTCATGGTACAAGTTCATTTACAAAAAGGTTGAAAGCCTAAGGGACCAAGAAAATGTGATGGGTGAAAAATGGACATTAAATGCATTTCGAATAATAATAATTCATGATTCTAACAAACTTCATTCCAAGTCCACTAGCCTTTTGTAAGGATTTTGTAATTTTGAGTGGGTGGCTTTTAGACATATAATTGGAGTGCATATCTAGCAATATTGCAAATGTTGTATTGTGGAACTTTTGGCTACACAAAATTCCAATAAAAATAAATATGGCTATGTGTAAAAAAAAAAATTCATTACAAGTTGGCAAGATATGGAAATTTGCACCAATAGAAATTGGCAAAGTGTACATCACATAATCTAAAATATGGCAATAGAACCTATGTATTACATAGCTTTATGACAATGCACATTGCACAATCATCTATGTAGTATAGAAGTTATTTATGTGCAGAACTTTTTCAAACTTGAATAAAGTTTTTTTTCATTGTCGGGTGATTATTCACAATATGAGTTAGAATTAGAACTTAAAACACATTATGCACATTGCAAACAAACATAAATTACAATGGACATTCGACATTGGATGATTGGACACAAAAGTTCAAACATAATGGAGGTTGGACTTACAATGTACATATGAAACACAAGCTCAAACTCAAAATTGGACAATATATGATAGAACATAATATTGGACAATGGATATATATTAAACATCCACTTCAAATATGGGACACTCAAAAAAATAAAATAGAGATTTTAAAACTTGTTTCTTAAACTTCAATTAGACATCAAGATTCAAATTAGCATTCATAATTTAAAACCAAGATGTAAACAAACTTAGAAATATGATGCTTCAACTAGACTGAAACATATAGAGTCTAGACCTTCAAACAAACACAAACATATTTAAACACAATTTTATAGACAAATTCATGAAGACTCAAGTCTCAACTAAACATACTTTTTGACCCAGGCATAATAAAAAAAACACAAATTTAAACATGTTCATTACTCATACAAGCACAAATTCAAAACAACTCAGAACTTAAACATAAATTCATAAACTGTCTAACTCAAACATAATTTAAAATACACAAAATCAAACATACTCACTATTCAAAAACAAACTCAAAGTCATACTATTACAAACGTAGATTGATAGTGCATAGGCTTAGACAAACACATAGACATAGAATCAAACAAGTTTAATAAGACTAAATCGAACAAACCTTCAATGGGGTGTCTTCAACTTCAACCCTAAACTTAATGTTATAATTTCCTTAGTAGAAAACCACCCAAATCTAACTAGAAGTTGTCATCATTGAAAGTTGAAAAGGCTTTAAATTATTTCCATTATAATTTAATTCAAACTTCACCTAAGTTTTTGCTCCTTCTAATCATTAAAACACACGTTGTATGGGAAGGTGTTCAAAGTGAAAAAAGTTTGGGAATACATCCTAACAATTGTGTGCGAGTGTTCATTGAGGCGATTTCTCAATTTTTATTTCATGAAAAATAATGTGGAAAATGTGCATTCATCTTCCACTAACCCTGGCACTTGCACTATTGTTAGTTCTACCAACTTGAAAAATTCCGGAAATGAATGCCTTAGGATGCAAAAAGCCTCCAATGTTCTCCAAAGTTATGTCAAAGGATTGACATGAAATGGAACCTCCATTGCTGTAAAAACATTGGATTTCATGGTAATTTTAAATACGTTAACTTGCATTTCAAAACCACTTACATATAAAATGGATGGATAAATCATGGGTATTTCTAAAGATGTATTTGAGTCTGAAAGTTTGATTGTAGGTTCCAAACACCACTTAGTGCAATATTGTGATTTGATAAACCCCAGATGATGATTAAAATTATCCTTCGCATTAGCTTGAAACCAATATTAAGGATAGCAAATTCCCATAACGTCCATGATATGAAATGTTGGAAACCTTGAGCTTAATTCCAAATTTAATGATTCTACTATAATTGGAAATAAAACCATTCAAAGGATAAGTGATTACAATGTCACAAATTGTAGCTAAGCACCCAAATTCTAGTGGCAGACCTTGAAAGTAGTAGAAAAAAGGTAATAAGTTATACATAGACTCAAACATACCCTTCTTTTTTATTGTTTAAAAAGTTCAAACAAACTTCTAAACTTAGAAATAAATTAAACATATTTATATTCAAATAGACAAAGACACAAGAAAGACAAAGATAGATTCAAAGAAACAAAGACAAACTCAAGTTTCAAAAACACAAAAACAAATAGTCTCAAACAAAGACTTGCAAACTATTTTTTTTCTTATAAAGTCCAAATTCAAACAGACTTAAGCGCAAAAACTCAAACTAATTCACACTAATTTAAGCAAAAACTCATACTAACTCAAATGACTTTAAATAAAAATTCAAACTAACTCAAACATGCAACAATTCAAACCTTAACCCTAAACCATGACTAAAAAAAAGACTTTAATTCAAACATATTCAACTTACAAAAACTAAGAGGGATTTACATAGATTAACAAACTTAGACAAACTTAAATAGACACATAGTCATAAACCCAAATAAATTGAAATAGAAAAGGATTGAGATAGACAACAACAGAAAAAATAAAAAATAAAAAATAAAATCAGAATGTACTCATTACTCGAACAAACACAAACTCAAATGAAAACATACTCAAAATGGGTTGAAACAAAAAAACTTGAACAAGATGCCTTTGTGGCATCCATAAAACCATTGAAGATCTATTGAGACACTTGCATCTTTTGCCCATGGGCATCTAAATTTGTAGCCCATAAAATAAACCCACATAATCAAAACACAAGTATTCAACACCCAAGGTGTTAAGGTCCAAGGAACTTGTTTTCCATTTCAAATGAACTGTGTTGTGAATGCAATCAACCAAATCATCGAAGTCTTTGAAAACACCAGATGTATATTTCGTGGTAGGATTTGAATATTGAATAGACAATTGTCTTTCACAAATCTTGATTACTGCAACATAATTATAAACAAAAAATCCTTCTTATGTGCATATTTGATCAATGCATGGATAATTTCCAACATGGGCATCAAACAAGAAAGGGAATGAACAAATTCACATCACTAAGAAGCTCAAAATTCACCCAGATAGCCATCATAAATGGATTGTCTTTAGCCATTTTTGCAACTAATGGCATGTACATCAAGAAAACCCATTTTGTTGGATTGAACATGTTAATCCAACATGTTTTTACATTTTGCAAAATCTTGTTCCCCTTTGCTTTCATCAAATTTGCAAGCTTCAAGAACTCAAGGTGTTTGCTATGAAAAAAAATGAATATAATGTCTGAAGCAATTCTTCTATGCATTTCACAATAGGAATATGAAATAAAGTTTGCACCACCAAATTAGTGTGATGTGCCATGCAATGAATGCCTTCCAAGTGGGGAGCATATTTATCTTGTAGTTGGCGTGTAACGCCATTTCTCACCCCTTAGAAAACATTTACACCATTAGCGCCAAATGATAATAATTTTGCAACAATATTTGTATAAAAAACACCTGCATGTTTTCTTAGAGCATCCATAATCACTTTAGTTAGATTATCATAACCTCCTCCTTTACTGACTTGATGTAAAAAAATCAATACATGTAAACAACACCAATCTTGAACAATGTAACGATGATATGGAATCCACGATTGATTATCAATCATGGTAATTTCATCACAGGAAAAAGCAAGATACCTTGAACTTGCAACAATCTATTACATTTTGTTAAAACTTGCTTGAGTAAGCATTTGGCCATTACTTAACTAGCAGAATTGTTCCATTGATGTTTAGGGTTTAAGGGAACATTGTGAAAAAAAAACAATGGTTTAATGGCCTCAAACTCCAACATAGGACGACCCTATTATAACATATGCAAAATGGTGGCAAATTGTTGCCTTTTTCTTCCTTTTTCCCCCTTCAAGCCTCCCTAAATCACTTGTTCAACAATGGAAATATGACTTCATTGAAAAATAAATTACCTCATTCTTGGCTTGGGTGCATTTCTTGTTCTCATAAAACTCCCTTTCTTTCTTACCCAAACGTGGCATATTTCAAACTACTTTTGTCTTTTTCACATGCTTTTCAAGCATGTTCGATTTAGGACCCAAAATAACTTCCTTTCCCTTCACATTGAACACATAATGCACTTCACATGGTTAATATTTCCAAAATCATTGTTGAACACTTCTGCCCACGGAAACTATGTAGCCCAGATGTCTTTGCACTTGCAAGAGGCATCATAGTTTTTATTAGATTTCTTCAACAATGGTTTGTCATTTCCATTTGCCAAAACTTGGATCTCATACAAATTAGGTGCAATAGGGGGAATGAAGGTTGGTAAACCACCCGAGCACACCAATTGCCCAATAGGATTATTGTTCTTTGATTTTGAGTTTGATGCAACCTTGTTGCCGCTCAAGCTTGCCTTAGAAGAAAGCAATGTTAGAAACTTAGGTGGGATCACCAAAGGAGATTCATCGTCAAGATTATGATTGAATTTAAAGAAAAAAGGTAAAATTGTGTTACTTACTTCACACTTTTCATTCCTTGTTGAAGCCATCAAATTCACACAACATGAACTTCAAAAGAGATTTGTTGTGCACATTGTTCACATTACACACTGTACTTAAAAGCCACAAAGTCCAAAGTCCACACACAAATTGTCTAGTGCTTATAAAAATTTGTAATGTTCACAACTTCACAACTCAAAGAAAAAACAAACAATAATGCAAATCTCATGACATTCCATAGTTTAGTCTACTCCACAATGTTCACTGTTTAAAAAACAAACAACGAACAACCCGATTTCCAAAGAAAAAACAAGGAGAAAACGAAAACGTACCTGCATTTCAAAGTTTGGCAAATTGGCATTCACGACATCACATTTAAATTTGATGATGAAAATAACGCACCTTTAGTACTTCACATCAATGATCATAATGCCATAAGCTTGAAGCTCTTCCATTCCACCTCATGTTCATGGTGATGGTTGTTCCATAATGAACACAAGGAATTGTGATAGACGACACAAACCTAATGCGATTTGTGGCGAAGGATCCATTATTCATGGAATTCATCGACGATTAGCTTAAATCTAATGGTGCAAGCTGATGATGGGCTCCACATCACAACCAACTAGATTAAGCGATTTATGTTAAGGTTTCCATTGTAAGGTGGTAATTGAGCTCTGCGAATGTGACGATATGTGGCGATTTAAAATTTTTTCCTTTATTTTTCATTTAATGGATTTCATAAGGCACTTTCTTCCATTGCTTTTTGGCAAATTTTCACCAATAAAAAAAAGGTTGAAGTCCACCCATTTGAGGCATTTGAAGTGGACTTGGTGCAAAGTTTGTTGAACCATGAGCCCAAAAAACCATTATTGGTTGGATTTCTTTTAATACTTATTTTTAAAATTTTAAATGAAGTTTTCTCAATAGTTTTTGAATCGAAATATGTATTTGTGCAATTTGTTTACCCAATTGTTGGTGATTCATGTGTATGCATTATTTTTATAAAATTTATTTCTAATTTTTTTGGAAAGTATATGGATTATGTGTTATATGAGCATACTTTATTCCATGATTGTAAAAGGTGCTAGCATTTTATTATACAAAGCTAAAATATGAGAAGAAAGTCCTTTCAAATTTGAAGGGCATATAAAGGGGGCTTGAAAATGCATGCAACAAGAGCCTTATGAATGCCCAAGTTCTATGCCCTTTGCCCTTTGAATGGCCCTATTCATGCCTTGGTATGCCCTATGCCCTTTGAAATACCTATGCAAGAACACCCTATGAAAATGAAGAAAGTGAAGAAAAATAAAATGAAAGGAAAATGTTGAAGAAGAAAGGAGAAATCCTGAACCAATATAGTTTTTTAAAATTACATTACACTTTTCAAGTAAAACTCACACATAAATGATTTTTGAATTTCCATGGGACAGCCTTTGGATGTTGTTTGAGGTCTTTCAACATTTTCATGGTCACAATCCCTCACCATACTACAAAGGGGGCTTAGTTGTAATCTTCTCCTTTGGGCTGGTTATATATGTTACAAGAGTAAAACTTAGGGCAAAGGATATGGGATAAAGTGAAGAGCCATTGGGAACACATTGGGAACCAACAAAACAAAAATTGGGAACACACAAGGAACACATGTTCTTTGCCATTTTTGGCCTGGGCTAATGGCAAGGCCATGAACTATGGGTGTATGTTGGCTTGTACACTGTACTTTGGATGAAGCATGGCCTTCAAATACTCTAGTATGATGGCATCTAGCACTCATTATATATATATATATATATATATATATATAATTTTTTTTAATTTTTTAATTTTTCAAAGAACAAATTTTTGGAGGGCAAATAGAAATATTCAGGAGTATTTTATTTTGATATGGAGTCTTAAATAAAACTAATCAATTATTGGACAGACATGTGTTGAAGCTGCCCATGTACTTTGATAGTATGAAAACTGGGTTGAAGCAGTAAATTTGCTCAGGATAGACCAGTCTCCACAAGGCAAAATAGAAACATTTGACAGCTTCTAGTTGGCCAGCCCGAGTTGTGGCATTTAAATAGTCTCTCACCTTAGTCTATCCAATTTTTCATGTTTATGGGTGCAACTATGTAAACAATGATCACTCTATTTTGGATGTGATAAACATGGGTAGGGGCCCAAATAGAGAGTGTGTGTGGGTGGGTTTGCTCTACAGCATTTAAATTAAAATTTCATGCTTTTTTGAGGACTTTGATGAGCCAATGGGTCTTGAGACAGATTATAATTGCAAGAATTCAAGAAAAGGAAGTCACTTTGATACCCAGGCATTTGTGCTTTAACTAGAGCCATGAAGAACTGGTAAGATTTTATTTTATTTTATTTTATGTTATTTTGGTGATGTATGGGGAGGGTGCATTACCCCTCAGTAGAATTTTGGTCTTGACAAAGGATGGCAGCTTATGCCTAAGTTCCTCATTATGAGAAGCCGTATGTGAAATGCCACCTACAACCATTACAACCATTTGTGATGACCATTAGGTTATGGCTTTCATGATCATTCAGATAAGGGGAGGGATTACAATCAAGGCATTGCATCAAGCCATAACCAAGGGTGGAGCTTGAGGTCTAGGGTGAAATGCCTTGATGGCAGTATCTCCCTGGATGTAACAATCAAGAGCTTTGCCTGGATTATTCCAGGCCAAGCTTCTACTTCATTGTAACTAGTGTAACATGTGTCGTTGGCCCGTGTGTGAACACATTATTTTATTTTTCACATTTTCAGAATTTGAAAATTTCTAAATTCAGCAATGTGAACACATTGAAGGGTCAACTGATTTTTCATTTCAAACCCAATTCTTGCAATTTGTTTGAATTTCCAGTAACAAAATCCACTCAAAAATCAATATCGTCCACACCTTAGCTCTGAAAATTGTGAAATGATCTCTATTAATTTTGACTTGACAAGGGCTTTCCAACAACACCAAGAATGCCCCCAAATTCCAATGCAATTTTCAGTTTCAATTTTATTTAGTTTTCATTGAGAAAATGATTCAATAATCAATAGCTTCCACACCGCAACTCCAAACAGTTTGAAACCAAGTCAATGCACCCCTATTTATCGAGAGCTTTCTGAAGATGCCAAGAGTGCAGCATGAAGTGCCATGGTTTGGGAGATTTTAGTGTGACAAAACAAAATAAACTACCATGTTTCATAGATCCAAGGGCTTTCCAACAACACCAAGAACACACCCAAATTCTAATATGGTTTCAATTCTATTTAGTTTTCATTGAGAAATGGTTCAATAATCAATAGCTTCCACATTATAGCTCCAAAAAGTCTCAACCAAGTCAGTGCACCCCTACTCATCAAGAGCTTTCCCAAGATATGAAGAGTGTGGCATAAAGTGTTATGGTTTGGAAGATCTTGTGTGACACAACAAAACAAACTACCTTGTTTCATAGATAGAAGCCTATTTAAATGGGGTCTCTTGTACCATAATACAAGTGTGAGTGGGATCTTCCATGTAACCATCCGACAACCCAAAAAATCAGGATATTTTGGTGGGTAAGGCCTTCTGAATAACAATGGCAATTTCCTTGTACAATTGTTATGAGAACATAACATGCAAATCACAATGCAACCAAAATCCCTAGAAAAACAAACTAAAAAAATTTGCTTCCAAAAAAAAAACCCCCTAAATTGTAAGTCGAATATGCCATTCAAAATGTTGTACTCACCTTAGAGCCCTTCAAAGTGCATGAGACACACAGCCTTGTGCTTCCAAAGGTCTTGTAACAACAACAATGCATTAGAACTAAAAGACCCCATCAAGGTTAGAAGAACCCAATTGCACTAGGCATTTGGATTTATGATGAGGTTTTTTTTGTTTCATGTGTTTGGGCTTTGGCCCCTTTAGCCTAGTTTCATTTGCATGATATTTATGCTAATGGTCTTTTAGCATGCTATGATTTTACACCTGAACTAGCACATTACTTAGGATTCAACAAAAGATGGCCTTTTTATTTCCCAAGCAAACTACATTTGTTGTGAAAAGCTGGTGACTTATTTGAGGTGTATAGAGGTGCACAACACAAATGATTGTCCTATGAACAAGCTTTATGAGTGGGTTGTTAGCACCAATTGTACAAGTTGCAACTTGTCCAATGTTGTTGTGCCTTTTTAATTGTTTCAAAAACTAAACTATGTTAATTGTCATGAATAAGCTCCTAATCAATTTGATTTTATGAACCCCTAGGCAATGGCTTTTCAAGCAACCATCATGATCACAAGAATGAGTTAAAGGATAGTAGACATGGCTTATCCATACATATCATTCCCCAATATGCCTTTTGGGCATGAAGTTAGGTGGGGATCTAGTCATGCCTTGCTTGCACATGGTTTTGTAAATTTGTGACAATTGTTAATGAAAGCTTGCTAAACCATGCTTCCAACCATACTAACACATGTTATCTATTTCAAGAATTTTGAAGAGAATACTCTAGCACCAAAGGAAACAAATGCATAAAAATATATGGGCAAGAGATGGATCCCATCTAGCAATAGTTAGATAAGTAGGTAGGATATATGTTAAGAGTTTAATATTAAATAATTAATTAAGTTGCAATTAAATTATCTTAAGCTAGGTTAATTTAAGTAAGTGGTGTAATGGTTGGTAAATTCAAAATCAATTCAAGTTGAACATGGTTTCAAATATTTTGTGGATTTGGTATAAAAATTCAAAAGTTGTGGTTTCAAATCACTTTTAAATCATCAAAGTGATTTGAGACTTCAAAACATATAATGTTGTTGCTTTGCAAGATTCTTTTTATATTTTATGTAATTTTTGTTTGTACACATTGTTGCGTGAATTCTATTATGTATTTTGGGCTTGGATTTTTATGTATTATAAAGTAGTAGTTCTTTTGAATCACCAAAAGTTAGTCTAGTTTGTTAATCCAAAAACTAGATTTGTTGTTGTGTTTTGCATTGAGTTTTTAGTGCTCATGTTTTGCATGGGATTTTGTCTAGTACTTGTTATGGAAGTTTCATTTTGTTTCACAATGTTTGTGGTTTTTTCATTTTTGTGTAAACACTAAAGAGATTTGCAAGTAAGGTATTTCTTGGTATGTTTTTTGAGTTCAAAAAACTCATTTGAAGATTTTGATGTATTTAGTTTTGGTTTTCATGTATCATTTTTTGAGGAGTTGAATTTCATAGGTGCCTTCTTGTACCCAAAGTGTCAAAAAAAAAATTAACAACGAAAGGTCCCAAGTCTTTTTCCTCTCATTCTTTTTCATTATACATCTCTTTATTTCTCTTTCCCTTTCTTTCATGATTGTCGTTAAAGGTCACTATGTAATATTAGTTCTTGTAGTAAAGAAAGGAGGGGGAGGAGGCACCACTATCAATGGGCTCCTCTTTATCAACAATAAGTGGGATTGGGAGGGGGGGGAGTGGAGGAGCAACCTCCTTGTTGTTGACTTTCAATTTTTCATCTATCCTTTTCCATCCAAGTTAATAGTTGAACATGGGTTCGTCACCACAAAAAAGGGGTTTTACAATTTTTTTGGAACATTTCAAGCTGTATGATCAAACAAAAATAAAATTTATTTATTTCAAATTTCATTTTGGAATTAATTGAAACTTTCATTAAAAATTCATATCTTTTACATATGGTATCAAATTGGGGTGTTGTCCTTGCATTGAATATTTGGAAAGGAGACCTATAGATGTGCAAAGTTTCAACTTGGAGAAATAATTTTTTCACATGCATAAATAAATTGGTGTGCATGGAATTAATTTTCATCAATTTTTTCACATATCGACACTTGTGCCAATAAGCACCCATTTTCATAACCCACATGTGGTGGAATGTCACACTATCAACATTTATGGAATGCCACATCATTGACTTTTGAATTTTTGTCCTAATTTCTAAGTCAAAATTACAAAAATTAAATTTTTTATTGTATGAAAAGTTCATTCACATTTTGTGTTGTTTGGGGTTACACATGTGGTTCATTTTTACTATTGGAATAATGTTCATAAGTCATTGAATCTAGGGAGTGCAGGGCGGTGTTGTTTTGTTCGAAAATCAAATGAGGTGCACAACTTTTGGATTGGCATTCCTCACACTTATGCATATTGCAATGCAAGATCCTTTCATTGAAAGGTTGCATGCCTTCCTTCATTTAAGCAATTAACCTCAAGGGTTATAATTGGTCCAATTAACGATTGAGATGGGACAAGGTTATTATTTAGTTTGTTCATTAATTGTAAGTCCACTTAACGTCATAAACATAAATTTCAACAGTAAATATGTTTATTTAATTGGGGGTTCTAGGTTATCACCCTCTGTTGGTGTTATTGCAATTTGCATTTAGAAGTGATGATTGGATCAACTCCTTTGTTTGATTGTGGTAATGAAATTGGGTTGATGATTGGTAAACCATATTTGTTGTGTTCATAATGATTGTCACTTTTGTTTGGCCCTACAGAATGTTCGTGGTGGGTGCAAGCACCTTGAATTAAGGTTAGGTTAAACCCACAAGTTCAACATCCTTTAGGAAATAAGGTTTGGAACCCATGGTTTAAGGTTAAAGTTCATTATGGAAATGTCACAAGTTTCCAAGACAAGGGACATTTCAAGTGGCATTGATGGGGTTATTAAGTAGGGGTGTGGTTCAAGCTGCCAATGCCACCATCTTCAACATTCGAAAAAGATTCCTTGAACTTAGATTTGGATATACATTTGATCCAACCCATCACACCATTGTTGTTGGATGAAATGTATGGAATCACCAAAGGGCCTTGCCAATATTTGAAAGAAATTGGCACCATCAAGCTAGATGATTTCATCTTGGAATTTGATAGTTGATGTGATATGCAACAAATGTGGGATCCCCAACTATTCATGTCTTTCATTGCATGGGAGGGGTTGTTTTAACATCTTGAAGGGCCACAAATGGATGATTTCCATGAATTTTGGCACACCTATGAAACATAAATTGTAGATTGCCAATTTAACTAATCACCCAATTATGTTTCCATCATTATGGGTATTATGGCCCCAAGTTTTGCCTCAACTTTCATATGATAGAAAAATGTGTTGTGATGTTAGGTTTCAACAAAACCATTGCAAGCATTCTTTCATCTTATATGCAACCATCAACCCCACAAACAATGTGGTTAATGAAATAAGGCCACACCACAAAAAACCAAGGCGGCCAAACAAGAACAAGGTAATGTTTTTCATCCTTTTCCATGGAATAGTGTGTAAAAGATAAATATTGGAAGTGCAATGGGTTGCATTGAAAACAATATTGCCTTAATCCATTTCAAGCCACCTAAAAGATAAATATTAGAAGTGCAATGGGTTGCATCGAAAACAATATTGCCTTAATCCATTTCAAGCCACCTATGTCAACCTTAACCTTAGCTAACCATGTTCATATTACAATGTTTATGGGCATGATGTGAATCATCATTTAATTATTTTATATTAAGAGTTACAACATAATTAATCACAAATTGCCAATGTTGGTAAACCCTAGAAGAAAAGTGGCAATTTGTGATTGGTCCTTGTGACTAATTTTTGGTCGCAAACAACATTTATGACTAAAATCCCATATTCACATTGTACATGGTGCATGTGACATTAATCACAAACGACAAGGATGTTAGATGGAATAAAAGCCAATGAAATACACTTTCATCTATTGATCGTTTGTATATGTATTATCACATGCGACTAGGATGCAACTATTTTGGTGAACAATTAAAGCAAATGGTATGTTGCCATAGTGTGTCCCAACTTTTAATTATTTAAATCATGTTTTGTTATAATTTTGAAATTATTTAAGACATCCAATTTGTATGTTTGATCGTTTTATATCATGACATGGTCCAATAATAATTTGCCACATGGCATACTAGCATATTTTAAGAACCAAACAAATAGGTAGGTAGGTCTAGGTGGGTGGATAGGTAAGTATGTAGGTTAAGGAGGTAGGTAAATTAAGGGGTAGGTACATAAATATTTCTATTTTATTTTGGGTTTAGCTTTTAAAGTTAAGCTTTCATTGTGAGAAATTATTTCCACAAAAACTTCAATACCCTACAACTAGAGCTTTGAAACAATTAATCTACAACTTTCCCATAAATAATGGCAAATTACGAAATAAAATGTCACGTCAAAAATCCATGGATTCATGTTGTAATTGCATATTAATCCCAAGGTGGATTCTTATATAGATGATTATACACACCATATATATGATTTTGGTCAACCATGTTTGACTTTATTAACAAGTTGCATGATATTCACAAATGACAACTATATTATAACTATAATAAATGAAATGTTCATTAATAACTTTTTTGTGATTACTTTACAATTAATATATTAAATCTTTGTGCAGTTACCCAATTATTAACTATAGTAATAATAATAATAATTATTATTATTATGATTATTGTAGGTTAGGTTAACATAACCTAGCCTTGCATAACTAAAAGTTATTAATTAATAGCTAAATTAGGGTATTATTTAATAATAAATAACATTAATATTACTATTACACATTAGTATTAATATTTTAGATTAATATTTAATATTATTAATTATTAATTACTATGAATTATGATAGTTAATATACCTCTAATAGATAAATTAAGGTAAACTACCCATCATCAATTGTTGGCCAGTGATTAAACAATTTTGGGTTTTTATTGTTCTTTGTTTATTTTGTTTAATGTAAAGCATCATGTGAACACCAAGGTAAGTTTTACATTATATGTTTCAATTCAAGAAGCAAAGGAACAATATAAAAGAAGCACAAAGGATGTCAAAATCACATAACATGTTTTTTTTAATAATGACATTTTAATTAGAAACCTCATATCTTCTTTGTTTCTTGCTTGTTTTCAACGATCTACAATGTTATGGGTGCACCAAGTTAAGATTTAAATTAATTATTTGAATTTAGGGGTAAAGGAACAACACAAAATAACCACGAAAAAGATGAATGTGCTGAAATTTTAAACTTGAATTAGGTTGATGACCAAACATTGACCCCACTTACTTTTGACAACCATATTTTCCTCATTTGGTGTCCTTTTTGAACAATCTAAACAACTATAGGTGCACCAAGTCTAGGTTTAAAAAAACCTTTTGCATTTGAAAAACAAAAGGACACTGTATTAAGATCTAAAATTCTATGATACTTTAAATGTTCGTTCACTGACTTGTTTTATAGCAAGCAAATAAGTTAAAACTAAAATGCAATTAATTTTTTTATCCCATATTTTTTGTCCTACCTTTCAAGTTTTTAATGTATATAACTAAATGCAATGGGAGTATTAAAAAATAAATGACATTTGGAATGAACCAATAAAATAAAGTTTGACCTTAAAGGTTAAACCCAAAATAAAATAGGATTATCGCAAATGACATACCTACATAACCTAAAAAATGTAGGTAGCAATGCCTACCTACTTTAGGCTTACCTACCTATTGTTAAGCACCATGTGACAACATCTTATTGTCCTTATGTTGAATGATTTAAATTTAATCAATAAAATATTTAAAATCAAAATAAGTTTCGAATTACCACATGTCCATTGATCATTTGTTAGCACATCATTACTCATCAACACATTGTGCCTCCGTAGTTGCAACATAATTGCACAAGTTGCATATGTATACAATTTCATATACAAGAATTGTGCTCTTGCAACTTGCTCGATAAAATTCAAGTTGTAAAAATACACCAAGTTGTAAATGGTTGTTGCAACTCAAAATTGCAACTAAAACCCACTTGTAGGCCTAGTTACAAAACACTTATTTTATCATAATGTTTTTTAGTTGGTTCATTTTTTGTCACATGGCTTTCAATGTGAAAGTGTAAGACAAAACACCTTCATTATATAATCTTCAAAGTGGAAATGAAGGACAAAACCTATGGGATAAAATTTGAAATTACAACTTAGTCACAAATTAGGTTACAACTAAAATGTTTATCCCATATCCTTTTCCTTTATATATATATATAGTAAGTAAATGACTAAATAACTAACTAATTAGAAGTTATCAATTAATATGTATTATTGATTATTTTAATAATATACTATTATTTCATTAATTTAATTTAATTTAAAATATTTAAAAGTCAATAGGAGTAATAATTGTATAAATAATAAATTTTAATAATATTATATTTTGATATTATCACATTTTTATAACTATTATTTAATGATAATATTGATATTTATATAAAAAAGGAGGTACAATATTATTATTATGTAATATGACCATATATGATAATCTGAATTTTTAGATTAATTAGCACAATAGTAATAATGGTATGATATTATTAAAAATAAATAACTGAAATTATAATCATAATTGTTATTAGTTTTATAATTTTAATTATTAATTATAATAATCAAGTTTTAATGATGATAATAATAAAAATTTCGGTAGGTGATAAACCTTGGATACACTAGTGATATAGCTTTAATGTATTTCGTATATTTTAAGTACAACTTTAATATATTAAAAATATACCTACATACTTTTATGTATGAAATTGATATATTTTACTTCATTATAAACACATGATACATATGATTTTAATACACCCTTTATACATACTTTCATTATACATTTGCACATCTTAGTAGGCCTTTATACCCTCTAAAATACCTTTAATAGGATTTAAGATACCCATAAAATTTTAATTATTTTTGCTTACATGTGCAATTAATAGGACATATGTGGCCCTTTTTGGATGATAAATAAATAAAAAGTTGTCCTTTTGGAAGGATGAAAAAGCTATAATCACAAATAATTCTAGTGTAATTGCAACCATGATCATATATAATAAATAGTTGCAAAAATGACCAATGGTAATCATAAACAACATTTAATTTCATGTAGTCACAAATAGATTGGTTAAAAAACCCCATATTTCTTCTAGTGTAAGGGTCAAGGTTTTGGGGAAAAAAGGAATAAAATGATGAAGAAAGGGTTGGTCACCAAGCCAACTCTAAGCCAACCCAACACTATGGAAAGGAAATTCCTATGGAGGCCCTAATTATAAACATGGCATCACAAGTGAAACCCAATGCACTTATTTCAAAGAAGGCAATGGAGAGAGAAAACATGCCATCCTAGCCCAGTTGCGTACCTATGATACTTTTACGGAGTTGAATTTTCAAATTCAGTGGCTCCAAATGAGTTTATGCCGAATATTTCAAGAGATCATGAGTCATGGGAAACATATGGTGGAAACCATCATGGGTTTTCAAATCTTGTTGAAATGTTTTTGATGATTGCAAAGGTGACAAGAATGAATATTTGAATGCCAAAACCATAAAGTGTTGATGAGACACTAAATCGTCAACATGGTGAGGTTCAACATCAATAACTTGCCTACCATGAGTGTAGCTAGGTCATGAGCCATGAGCTATGAGGTAAAAACATAGGCTCATGGTTTGGTATTATTCATTTTCATCATCCATTACATTCATCTACATTCATTAAATATTTTCATCCACATTCAATTAACTAATATCAAAATGTTAGTAAAGTGTGTGTTGTTGTTACTCTTTTGATAAAATGGTTTAGTGGGTAGCTTCTTATTCTTCCCCCCAAAAAGGTTATGAGTTCAAACCCATCTTAAGAAAAGCCAAAGGCATGTAGGTTGGGGGCAAGGGGGGGCAAAGGGCAAAGGTTATAAAACCAAGGCCTTTAAAAGGCCGAATTGGCCAAATTGAAATTTTGATTTTAAATTTAAAAAAAAAAAAAAAACCTCTTTTAGCATTCTTGTTTCTAAAATCATAATCTTCTATGCTTATATAATATGTGTGCAATTGAAAATATATATATGCCAAATATGAAATCTGATTTTTTATTTGTTTTTTTTTTCCCCCCGATTTTGGCATCCTTTTTAAAAAAATCATAATGGTCCATATGTATATAATATATGTTAAGTCCGAAACAAAATATAAGCCAAATCTAAAATCAAAATTTTAAATAAAAATTCTTCCATTTCGGCATTCTTGTCTTTGAAGTTATAAGGTCCTTGTGCCTACATAATAAGTGCACAATATAAAACAAAATTTAGCCCAAATCTGAAATCTGATTTTTAAAAAAAATTTAAATTTATTTTTGTTTGGCATCTTGTTCTTCAAACCTTCATGATCCATGGGTATATAATATATGTACAATCCAAAAACTAAAACTAAATACAACCCGAATATAAAATTTGATTTTTCACTTTAATTTATTCCATTTTGGCATTCTTGTCTTTAAAATCATGATGGTCCATTCCTACATAATATATGTGCAATATGTAATAAAATGTAACCCACATCTAAAATCTGATTTTGTGTTGATTTTTTTTAATTGTCCCATTTTGACATTCTTGTCATTAAAATCATAATGGTCCATGACTATATAACACATATGCAATAAATAAATAAAATACAACCCAAATCTAAAATCTGATTTCCAGTTTTTTATTTTGTTATTTTGTTGTTTTGGCATCTTATTTATCAAATCTTCATGATGCATGACTATACAACATATATACAATCGAAAACAAAAAATAGGATTCCATGTCCAAAACCATTTCACAAATTGAAACCATCCATTAATTGCATTTGGGGTACAAAAAAACCACTTTGTAATACCTATAAAAAAACTTTTGAAATTTTGTTTTATATTCCTACGAAAATGCCAATGACCCATTTGAAATTGATATTTTTTAGCGAGTGGATATATATGATTCTTTATTCACTCATAAATACAAAAGACATTTAGACATTATTGGAAAAATGTCCATAATTTTTTTGTGGCATTTTGGTGTTAATACTCACACATACATTGTTGGAATAGGGTTTGGAATTATTAATTTGCTAGAACTAATAAAAATATGACCACCTCTTAAATGAAATTTAGAGCTCCTACCTCCTTTCACATTAATGTGAAAATCATGAATTTTGTTTGTTTGTTAGTTAAAAATATATTTTGACAATTTTGCCTTACTGGCCACAATCCTAACAACATCTTAAATGTTTATTCTAAAATGCACTTTTGAATTTTTTTCAACAACCTAAGTTCCAAAACTCATAATTTTAAATCTTTAGCATCAACATGGTTTCTCAAAACACCATTCTATAATTTAAAACTTCATTAATTCAAAAATAGTTGTTAATTAGTGATGGTTTCAATTTATGACTTTTTTCCAACATCTAATTTTTGGTGGTGTGTTATATGTATCCATTAGATGCATTCATGTGTGTGGATCAATGTTGTAGTGAATTTATTATTGATGATTTAACTATTAATGAATTTGATTAACTATTAATCAATTCACCTATCCATAACAACTTGTCCCCATTTATTAAAAGGTTGCCCATTTTCACCTTGGTAAATTTGTTCAATTTCATTCAAAATCTAATGAAACACATAATGAACTTGAACACATATTGGTGTAGTGTGTGGTATTACAATTTGGCATCCAAGTTTGGAAATACCATTATGTGGAAAAAGATCCACAAGCTAGACATGCTTCCATGCATTATGTCATGATGTAATTACAATGATATCCTGATTTATTACCAACATTAGTGATACAAGGTTACCAATGTTTTTTACCAAACAACATCACGTTGTTAAGGGTGCCAAATTGGGCCAATTGATTTCATCATCTCAAGGTAGTTGTGCTAGAGTTTTTCACGCATTAATATTAGCCAAGGGACTTTGGACCCCGTATTAAAATTATTTTGGGAATATATTTGAATTTTGCAATATTTGCAAACGACATAGATGCACTTGTGGGCATATTTGTTGGAAAATGTTTCATCATTGGGATATTCTTGACTAATTGTTTTGGTGGCATGGGAAAAAATAGGCTTGGATTAGTGAGCCAATGTAGGTGGATGTTGTAACAATTGGTTCACATGCCCATCACTTCTGATGATTGTGGATTAATTTAACACAATCAAATGTGATTTCTAATGTATCAACTCATCCCAAAGTCATCCACATGTTTGGTCAATGCCTACTAGATTTGCAAATTTTGGGGAAGGTCATGGATCTTAATTGCTTCACATGCATTTTTAGTTTGGTCTTAGTAGAACAGAAACGTTTTGCCCAATCACACCCACCCATTCCACCCCATCTTCCACATGTTACACCTCTAGCTAAGACAACCATGTTAATGCAAGGAGGGGGTTGATGTTATGACAAATCAAATTGGACATCCTTGTAGATTATGGGATCATGACTGCTAAGGGGGATTTTTGGTTGTTATGTAGAAAAGAAGTTAATGATGTGGGGGCATTATGACAATGTGGCACTTCCCAACATTTTGTGTAACAATCATAGGCCATGCTCTTAACCTTGGGTGATGGGGATAATTTGTCATCCTAACCCAAAGTACATGTGATAGTAGAAATATGGGAACTAAAGATTAATTTAGCAATTATAGAAGGTGAGATGGATTAGGCATGATGATTATTAAAGGATTACACTAAAGTACATGGGAATTTGGCCAATTGAAAGGATAAGAACTTTGCATTGTATTATAAGATGATAATCCAAATTTTGGGTGACCTTATAGGTTTAATGAATTAGAGAAAGCTTTGGTACAAGCTTGGATATCATGAGAGGCAACTGCTATAAATAAAGGCTTAACAAAATTGTTGTGAAAATGAAACTATCCAAAAATTAACTATACAATGTTTGATGGAACTATCTAGGAATGAATATCTTTAACAACAATGATGCCAATCAAGAAAAACATTTTTAGAAATTGGACTAAGTGCTTCAACATGTGGTTTGGTTATTATTGGTTACCATTGAAGGAGGGTGACAAGGTCAAGACAACATTTTGGGGGACAAATGTTCATGGGAAAGACCAAGGCAAAGACCATCACATGTGTTCCCAAGCCATTCGATCTCAATTAGTTACAAACCATTTTTGGTCCAAATAATTATTATTGAAGATTTGTCAAAAGATTTAACAGCATTATTAAACTTTTGACATAGTTGATGAAAATCAACTTGGAGTACATATGGGGTGGGGCATAATAGTAAGCCTTTTAGGAATTGAAGGCCTAACTCACATTTGTTTTTATTTTACATTGACCGATACAAGGATGACCTTTCCAGTTACACATTCATTAGAATAGTTTGGGGTTGGGAGGCATGTTCATTCAATTGGATCGTGACAATCAAAAGTTTGTTGTGGCATGTGCCAACCAATCTAACAATAATATGAAAACCAATTAGTACAACTTTTATGAAGGGGAATGCCTTATTATTGTTTGGGCAATTGGGTGCAATCACAATCAAATGAGTTAGAAACCATGTCAAACAATCAAAAAATTATTAATTTTTTCAAATATATTTATTTAATGCCACTTTAATGTCATGTTGATCAAGGAAATTTGTGCTAAATGATTTATATGAATATTGAAGATTTTTTTAAAAATTTAATTTAATAAATTGAGTTTTGGCTTTAGTAAAAGATTTTTGAACTTAAACACCTCAGAATCAATTTTTATAAAGGTTAAGCACTCTTTCAATAAATAAAATTTGATGATATATTTTTTGAAATGATGATAATCTACCATTCACATATGAAAAGCATTCATAATTTGAAAATTATGGTATTTGAAAATTTGAAAAATTCAAAATAAAATTTTAGAATGTTCAAATTTCAAAAATCGGTCATAATGTGTATGACATATGAACAAAGTGTGGTTTATGATACAATAAACTAAAGCTTAAAACAATTATCATATTTTAACATGATTGAAATTATGATCATTTTTCAAGACAAAACGTAGAATTTGGAAAAAAATTGCACACATATTTATTCAAAAATAGTTAACATAGGTAATGTAATTTACTGGGGGAATCGTAAATATTTTTAAAAAAATGTTGGAAAAAATCTTTTATATGAAAAAGTCAAAATGTTAAAAAAAGGGCCATTTGTGGTTGAATCCTTTGTCACCGTTGGCTCATTTGATTCTCATTGCACCACGTGAAAATCCTTTAAGGTGTACCACATAGGATGAAAAGGACTTAGCCCTTCTTGTTGTCCTTTTTTGCCCTATATTCTGATCCCCATAAAAAATAATGAACCAAAAGTTATTAAATATTTTAGAAGAACCATATTTTAAACCATTACAATTCTAGAGTACATCATAATCATTTATAAATGTGTTTTTACATGGTGAAAAATGACTAAGTAAAAAAGATAAAAAAATGTGATGTTTTGACAAGATTTTGATACACCTTAAACGAATTTGGACCCCACCCAATTTCATGATTTTAGTGTTATTTTTATGGTAGCCCCATTTACTTTGGTTACAAATCATTAGCTTTTAAAGTTTTTAATGGAATGAAATCAATTAGATAGGTGGGCATTTAGTGGTGGAGATGAAGATTTGGAAGTTTCAATATTAAGATGGCATGTTTCAACATACTTATGTACCTTGTTGGGATGTTATTAACATGGGTAATGGAGATGTTCATGATGTGGACATTGAATTAGAGGGTGATGGTGCCTTGTACATACATGAAGATGCACATGTTACTACATATTTGTAATTAAGTGAAATCCTAATTGAATTGACTCCTAATAAACATGATTGAATTATGCATAAAACCAAATGGTTTAAGTGGGAAGGGAATTCCCTTTTGTGGGTGTGGCCAAATGGACGAATGTGGGTAGTGTTTTGCCTAGAACAACACGAGGACATTATATGAGATGCTTTTGAAGAGTTGGGCCATTTTGGGGTCCAACATATTTATAACTTAAAATAAGCACAATATTGATGGTGAGAGATGCATCTATTGGTTCAACAATTTGTTTCATTACAAAAAAATGTGTCTAGGTCTGTTCATCAAATATTTTCATTGGATTTTGAATGAATTATTGGTCCCATTAAACAAGACCTAGTGGGGATCCAATGGATTCATTGGTCCGTTGAACAAAGACTAGTGATTTGCACCCACATTTTGTAATGGTGTTTCTTAGTGTGTGGTATGTGATTGAATGTAGGCATTATTCAATGCACTTATAACCACTACTCGTCATGGGGCTTGGTTATAAGTGAAATTTGGATTTTTTCAGCCCACTAAATTTGATAGGTTGACATGATTGATACATTTTGGTTATGATCAAACATTTTTCATTACTGCATATGCAATTCTAGACATTGCTTTCATCATTTTCACTTTATTTTCTATTATTTAGTTTTGAGTTTAAAACACTAATTCTATTTAAACAAGATGTGTTGACGTTAGGCACGTGAACAATGAACATTTATGTTTCATGTGTAATGTCAATTGGTAATGGAAAATTTGGCAATCCCTCAACATTGGGATATGTTGCATTATGTCACTATTTGAGGAGGTGGTTATTGGCATTGAGTTCATAGATTTGAGTTGGCAAATTATGTATACCTATGGTAGACAATGATTACATTGGATGTGATTACAAGATGTGTTATTATTTGTGTGTTGAAGCTATTACCTTCTAAAATGTTATTGTTGAAGGGCCAAAATGGTCAAACATGAAAGGACCACATGCATATATAATTGCGCACTATGTCATCTTTCTAATGTGGATGGTCAAATTGACCCATCCTTATGTGTTGCCCCTATCAATCTTTGATGTATGTTGTATGCATAATCTTCAAGGGCATCGATTATGTTGGTGTGTGATTAATATTCTAGAGGTTGGCATATGGGATGCCTAATGCTACTTTTGGATGAAGTACATGTTGGAAAATGGTTTTGTCCTTGATGCACAAAATAACTTTAGGAATTTTTAGAGTTAAATGGTAGGGAATATTTAAAGTTTTTCGCCATTGTGATGCACATTTGGCTACGGTTTGGGGGATTACAATTAGTTGAGTAATGATGGGACTCACATTTGCACCCAACTTATTAGTCCTTCCATTTTAGAACTAAGGTGTTCATTTTGGTGGATTCATAGGAGGAATTTCTTACATTATTATTTGGTTTAAAAGGACCTTAACTTTAAATAAGGGGGTAGTTTAGATGTGATGCACCATTTAGGTGGTTCATGTCATTTGTTTGATGTGTGTGTGACATTGATAGTTGTAGGCACCGACATGATAACATATGAGAACTATTAAAAAATTATGTTAAGTAATTATTAACATTGCATTTATACTAGCCTTAGCTTGGTTAATTTAAATAAATAGCTTAATGGTTGATTATCTTGGAATAATTCATGTGTGAATGGGGTTTGGCATATTTCGTGGATTGTGTATTAAAACCCAAGACTCCAACACACATAATGTTGCAAGTTTTCTTGTGTTTTGGGCAAGTTTTGTTTATGTGGATTCTACTACATATCTTGGGCTTGAATTCTTGTGTATTGTAAGTGAGTAGTTTTTTTGGGTTTAGATGTGATGCACCATTTAGGGTGGTTTATGTCATTTGTTTGATGTGTGTATGGACAATGATAAATGTAAGCAACAATATGATACATGATAACACATGACATATATAAATGGGTTCTATGTGGGGCTTAGGGTTTAATGCAAAACATTTGGTGGTTTTTTGGTAGGTAAGTGCATGTAGATGGTTAATACACAACTTACCACCATGGTTGGCTATAGAACTGAAATACAATGGAAAAGTGTTTGTTGTCCACATGACATCCAATTTGCATGGTGTGCTAGTGGATGCTTGTTCACTTTGACCAGAAACTTGAGTCTTTCATGGTCTTACATGTGAATCAATTAAAGACAAATATATTGTAGTACCTTAATAGATTCGGCACTAATTATTATTTTTTAAATTGTCAAATTAAAAAAAAAAATTTGCATAAAATGTTAAAATTTCAAAATTTGGATAATCACATGCAAGTCCATGGGGGGAGGGGCTTGGGTGGGGGGGGGGGGGGGGGTTTGTTTTTTGAGTTATATATACGTATGGTTAACACACCACACAATTCGTAAAGTATTTGACCAAGAACCAACATATTTAAGAACAAGTTGAAACAAATTCATTAAGAAATTCCATGTATGAAAATTTGATTTCTGAACAAAATAACTATTCAATCCTTTTTAAAAAGTAAAACCTTTGGCTCCTGGGAGGTTTTTTTTTACCCTATAATAGAGGTATTAGATTGAGTATGTTGGCTGGAGGTTCAAGCATAAAGGCTTCTACAAAAACATGTCATTCTAAACCAATAAGTATCCCTAGTTTATAATGGGATTACTATGTAGTCCAAGTTGAAAATGGCGATGAACCATTTTGGAAATAGAAATTTAATGCAGCCAATGAGAGGCTCAAGGGGGTTTAGTTTTTTCTCTGGGGTTTTGAGTTTTGCTTTCTTTTTTGTCTATTCCCATTGTGTTCCCAATGTGTTTCCTAATACATTCCCAATGGCACTTCATATTTTATCCCATATTGTTTGACCATGGATCAATTTCCATGAATATAACTTTTAAAGGGGGTTCCAAAGGGAAGCATGATAATGCATGCTTCTATTTTGGGGTGGGAAGCACATTTAGGTTTCTGTGTTGGGGAGTGCCCTATGTTACAAAAATATTGATGGTTGGCCAATCAAATGGCTCTTTCTGGGGGGGGGGGGGAAACTCTGGGTGCAATCCCTCAATAATCAATAAAAGCGTGACTAAGTACCCTTGTTGTTCACAAAAGATTAGGTATAGATAGGATTTGCCACGACCCAATTCTTTGATTACTTTGATGGTCTGATGTTCAAGGATGGCCATGTCTACAAAAATGTTCACTGGAAACCTCCAGTAGCCATAGCAGAGGCCTCTTATGACTTTGGTAGCTTGAGGTTAGGATGGATAGGTCTACAAAAATGTGCCATTGAAAACCTCTAGTAGCCATAGTAACAATCTTTGATTACTTTGGTGGCTTAATGTTTAAGGATGGTTATTTTGGATGAACTGCAACAACTCAGAATCACATAGAGGATGGATCAAAACTTGGGGCAATGGAGTTGCCAATGCAAAGGCTCAAGGTCAATTTATGAAATTAGGTCCCCATATTATCCCACAATAGTGTCGAATAAAATCCTGATTGATGTTTTCACATTTGGTGGCATTTTCAACTTTATGGAAATTGGATGAAATTTATGGTTAGGAGTTTGAGGTTTTAGGAAATTAATATTCCATTATCTGAGTTGATTTTTATCCACATTGTATTCCTACATTTTGAGAAATTAATCTGGGACAGTTTGGAGTTATAAAGGATTACAAAAGAAAACCTTCTATAGATTTTCCAATGTATTAATCAACTATTTTAGTGCATACAATTAAAGGGGTGTTCTCCATTGTAGTCACTATATATTATGGGATGCCATTTGCCAAATGATTTAAATAACATTGTACATGTATGGGATTTAATTTGAAGATATCTAGTAATTTAGGCATTGGGTATGAAATATTTTTCTAGTGGAATGCACAAGTTCATGAAACAGATTTTAAGTATATGAAATGCTAGAACTTGGGTCCTACATACGAGATTGTAAAAGTTGTAAATTTTCTGTCCGACAAATACCAATGTTGTTGAATGTTCTTGGAAAGGAAACCCCAAAATTACTTCCCCAACAAGTCAAGGACATCAATCTTGCTCCTGCAAAGAAAATTTCCAACCCAGAAAAGGAAGAAAAAGGAGAAGCCTTGACCCACCTACCTTGAAACTAAAGAAACCAAAAAACGGTCATGCAACGTGCAAGGCTTCCACTATAACAATCCAACTTTCTAGTGTACTCTTTGCATTGTATGCTTGAATCTTGAAGCCAAAGCACCAACCATACCTTCCAAGACGTTCCCCACACATTTTGAACTAAAAGTGGAAAACATTTTTCAACATTGACTCACAACTCAGGTGGTAGATCACCCATCTGTTTTCATATTCATGGCTATGTTTTTCTGAATTTTGAGTAGGTAACCAATGTGATTGCAGGAATCAATAGTTACCCACAATATTCCTCACTAGAGTAATTTCACACCCTAACTAGGACTTTTCTCTTAATGCTTATTTCACCTAATCACTCCATTTAGAAAGCACTCAGATATTGTGGATAACATGGAGTTCACAGCTTTCATGGGTTAATGATCATGTGAAATCCACAACTAATATTGCAAGGTGCACCCTTGCTAACTCATGAATCTTAATCACAAGGATTTTGGCTTGACAACATGTGCATACCAGCAACTAGCTAGTACTGTTGGTTCATTAGTTGACCTATTTGTGAGCTTCCTCTGTACAACAGGAATTTGATCTTCCGCAGTTCCTTCTAGAACCCTTTAGCTCATTGCTTTGTGTCCACCAAGACACAAGATTGTTTTGTGACGTATTGAAGGATTCCAGATGTACAAATAAGACTTCCTCGTAGAACCCTTTTGCTTATTGCTTTGTGAACATGGCACAAGATTGCTTTGTGTGGTATATGCAAGGCTTCGGGATGTCTCCAATAAGGTGCCTGATGATGCCATTGGACACTCACACTCACTGTATTTCCAACTCTTATAAATGATCACCTTTAGGAAAACAAACTTTTATTGAGGAACTGTTCAATCATGCAGGTTGTTGTTGTTGTTGGCCAGGGACCACTTCTGGACCCTGGTCTTCTCCTCTCCTTCCATGGAGTTCACCGGTTTGTTTCAGAGGTTTTAATGTTGTATTGCCCTTTTCAGCTTGTTTGGAATTGTCACATGGGTTGGCACTTCTAGAAGCCAAAAAAGTGTATGGGTTGTCAGTCATATGGACTGCGGCTAAGGCGCATCCCACACAACATTTTTATTTTTTCTTCGGGAATGTTGAGCTTTGGCATTGGTGACAAGGCAGTTAAGTGTACAGTGGGGGGTGGGGTCAAAGCAAAGAGTGCCCAAGTTCCTGACATGTTCCCCAAAAGAATTGCCAATAGCGCCTCACTTTTATCCCATATGCTTTGACAAAATGTTGTCCTCCTTTCACCTGTATACGTGGGCCAAAGGGAACAAACCCTACACTTCAAAATAGAACCTTCTATTTTTGGGAGCCTCCATAGTCTCAGTTTTTCTTGAGTAATAGGCCAATTTGACCTGGAGAAAAAAAGAATTTAATTTGGGAGGCACCTCATGTAATTAATGCAAATCACAATAGATATTCTAAAATAGGTACCCACCTCCTTAGAAAAGGTTGGAGTGAACCAGCAGCCACCAGTGCACCAGCTCAGGATGAGGCCGTTCAAGCGTTTTGAGGATGAACCAAAAACACATCCTCTTCCCCTACCCACGATTTTTCAGCCCTCTTCTCTGCCCCAAAATTTTCCTTTCTTATGTACCTGCCCCCTCCTACCTCCCTCACCTCATTTCCCACCACTCACTCCATCTCCAGAGCTTCGGAGAGCTCCCAAGCTTGAATAGCACAGGGTTTTGAAGAGACACAAGACATAAGGCTTGAGGAAGGTAGAGAGCTCAACATTGAAGGAACATGGAGAGGAGAAGGCAAGAGAAGCTCTTCATCCTTTCTTTTTTTTTTTTTTTTTAATTTAATTTTTAAAAAAAAAATTCTTCAGAAGAAAAAGACACCATCCACTTCTTCTTTCATTTTTTTGTTTTTGTTTGAAGCGAAAAAGGTGATGGCACAAGCGTGCTGTTGCCGTTTTTTTCTTCTTCTATTTTTTGCTGCAAACAAGGTGATGACAACAAGCTTGTTGTTGTCACCGAGTTTTTCCTTCTTTCTGCTTGAAGTGAAGAAGATGATGGCAAAAAACTTGTTGCAGTCACCTTTTTTTTCTTTTGTTGTTGGTGTTGAAAAGAAGGTGACAATAGTTGTCATCACCCTTTTCAATGTTTTGCTACAAAAAAAGGCAATGGCTTGCTAAACCTTAAATCTTTTTTTTAATTTTTTAATTTAATTTAATTTAATTAATTAATTAATTAATTATCCTTCTTTTGGTCCTTTTGTTGCGAATAATTGTTAATTGTTCATTAAAATTGACAATTAATAATGATTTGATGGGTTTTTGAATGTTTAGGGTTATAATGGCTAAAAGAAGGATATTGAAAAAAGTTGGTGGTGATTTGGAAACTAAGAAAATAAAATGTTATTTCATTAGAACTAGGAGCTGATGAATCAACCAATCCATATGGCTTAAAATTGGCAATGGTGGTTGTTTGCAATTTAAATGATGAGATCCTTTCTAATACAGATTGAGCATTTCGATCGAGAAATGTTGGGTTAGATCGGTTTAGAATCTACATACATTGATCAAATGCAAAAAAAAAATTTATACAAAAAGATTTAAATTTTATTATACATGCACTTTCTATCATTTGATGGAAGGTGTGGGATTTGTTTTTCAAAAAACAATTATTATAATACTTGAAAAAAATTAGAATTTATAATATTTACATTCGATTATGTGATCTTATGTTTTGTAATATTTACATTTTGTTGTGTGATATTTTTACGTTTAGGGTTTTAGGGTTAAGGTTTTTTTATTAGAAAGTAAGGGGTTCTTTTTTTTTATAGTTTTGGGTTTAGGTTTGGAGCTTGAAACTGACTAGGCCTTTTAACCAATAGAACCCCTTTGTCCATTTAACATGGCTTGGAAGGACAAAAAATGCATGAAGGTGGGGTCGAAATGGAAGTGTAAAGTTGACATTTACATTATTGCATATTTACTAAATGGTTATTGACCAAACATTTGAAGGAGGTGCATGGCTTAGTGGTAGAAAAGGTCAAATTTGGGAGGCTTTCAACTTTTGAAGGAGGTCCTCGACATCAAGACCACACTAAAATGAACATTCACATCTTGGGAAATGCCATGGTTGTGCATAGGCGAAATGATGAAAATGTTATTAATTAGGTTTGTGCCAAAGCCCAGCGAGAGTGGGATAAGATGGTAATTGTTCTAGAATAATGTCCACCATTACCAAAACCAACTTTGGTTAAATTAGCTTCAAAATAATTGTTGCAATTGTTAGGTTTTAATGCTTAGGGCATGATAAACGTGCTTCGAAATGCAACATCATGGATGGAAAATGATGAAGATTTATAAGAAATGATTTGATTCACCTGTTTTACATATGCATGATAATTGAAAATGGCATGGGATGTTAAAAATTGGGATCAATAATCCACTAAAGCGAATTAGACACAAGAGTTGACATTTGTATTGAATTTCCATGATCAATGTTTATTGTTTATAATTTTGTTTCATCCAAAGTGTGTTAAAGTTTAATTTGGTGGTTTTTGGGTGTTTATAATGTTCAAGGCAAAACAAAGAAAAAAATTGTTGCAATTGTAATTAATGTTGAGATGCAATGCCACCATTTGTACATTGTTTGTTAGGTAGTAAGGGCTGCAAATGCAATAACTGCTTATTGAGTTAAACACAACATTGTAGATAATGATATGGTTTTAGGTTTCCATTTTATATAGTTAGTTAGTTCATTTTTTGGACTACCCATTTTTTGAACTTTGGTCCTTTGACATATTATAGAGAACTTGTTTTTTTCATTGGGTTTTTAAGCATTTTTGATCCACCCATTTTTACACATCTTTTATCAATATAATATTTTCTTTTAGTCACATTAGTTTGATAAGTATATGGTTAATCATATATGTTTTTTTTTAATCATTTTTTAGTGCTTTAGATGTAATAATCAAAACTTAAATAATTTCATATGTAAATTTTATAATTAATTTGTGTAAGGTTTACAAAGATCAAAATGAACATTGTACAATACCCACATCTTTTCTATTTTAACTTCCATCAGACCATTTTAAATATGTAATACATACATATAAGTTTCATAAATTGTTTGTTGGTTTTTTACATTCATTGCAATATTTGCTTTTAAATCTTGTAAATATTAGCTGATTTTTTAAACATCCATTGCAATATTCGCATATAGGTCTATAAATAGTTGTTGATTTTAAACATTTTTTGTAATACTCGCATATAGGTCTCCATTGTAATATTTATGGGATTCATATGATTTAATAATCTAATCTAAGTATCAACAAATAATGTCATAATTAAAAAATTATTAAAGAATTATTTCAAATAATGTAAATTATTGATTATCATATTTAGATAATCATTCAATTCTTAATATTAATTAGTTGATTGTTTGGTTGGACTTTAATTATTCATATAATTAAAATTTAGACCTAAAAATAAAATTGATAAATTGATATTTAATTTATTATCTTAATAAATTTTTTTTATGTTGATAAATTATTCAAATCATTATTTTAGATAATTATTCATGATAATTAATTGTCATAAAATTAATTTAGGTATATAAAGAGACATATTTGGGTACCCAAACCATTTATTGGTTATTTTACACCCTAGATTTATTTTCATTATTATAAAATTTTAATTTTTAAAAATTAATTTATATGTTCGAAACTCTAAATCTAAACCATAATTCTAATACTAAGTAGTAAATTTTACATTAAACCCTAGCCCCCTATACCATCAATGTGACCAATTTTGCATTATGTCTGTTTTTATATATGTTAAATCATATTATAAGGTGAACAAATAGTTTTGAAAACATGAATTTCATGATGTATTGGTGGGGAATCAAATATTTAAAAACTATTTTTATGTTTCATGGTTAATGAATTATCACAATATGATATGGGTATTGCATTTAAACAAAAGTGGGTTAAGAAATATTAAACCTTAACAACTATGGAACATATGGAAACAAAGGAGATTCATAATTATGCTATAGATTTAAACAAGTGATAAGATCAAAAACCAATACAATGAGCAAAATCTAAAATATAAACCTTAAGCCCTGATATATATGAACCAAAATCTTTAACATTAAATCATAAGACATAACCTTAAAAATCCAAATGATATTTTTCCATAAGCCCTATTACAACCCTAACTATACAAACATTAATTAAAAAAAGTCTTAATGATATATGTTCTAAACCCAAGAAACTATGCAAAACATACAAATTATATGATGCAAAACAAAATTTTAAAAATAACATAGGAAAAAATCTATAAACCAAAATTTAAAACTTTTAAACTGACTGGAAAAAAAAAACTTTTATTTTCAAATAATCAAATAAATTTTGTAAAAAACCAAAAGAAAATATATGTTTTTTACCATTGTGTAATTTCCCCAAGCTAATTTTTTTTCATTTTCTTTGAAAAACATATATAATGAAATTGTATTATTTCACATATGTCTAAACCTTAAATCTTTTTCCCCAAATATAGCTTGGTTTAGGTTAATTACAACAGATTTGTAAAAAACTTGTTAATTAATTTATGTCCTAACCTTAAACTTAAACAATAATCCAATAGTACAAACTTATAATAATTACATGAAAGATGTATTGTAATTTCCATTCTTTAAATAAATTAAGTAATTTTTTTGGGATAAAATATGCATTACTTAAACCAAAAATGATTGCAATTATGACATTGTTTCCATTATAAATTGTTTGTAATATTTACATATGGCGACCTATGTTCATCATCCATGAATTAGGGCAAACCTTAATAAATTGATAGGTAGGATTGAGGGAAAGGGTGGGTGGGGGAAGTGAGTAGGTAATTAGTTAGGTATTTGGCTATGTAAAAAGCATAGGTAGATAAGTAAACATAGTGGAAGGTAAGAAGCTGGGTGCATAGGTAGGCAAGTAGGTATATAGATAGATAGTTGGGTTAGTAGGTAGGTTAGTAAGTAGAAAGGAAGTTGAAGGAAAAAGGTAGATAGGTTATTAGGGTAGGTAAGCATGTAGGTAGGCAAGTTAGTAGGTAGGAAGAAAGAGACTTTAGCAAGGTAGCGAGGTAGATAAGTTAGTACATAGGAAACAAGCTACATTATCAAGGTGGCTAGGTTTGTAGAATGTTTATGTCAATAGGGTGGTTGTGTATATAAGATTGTTAAATAGTAAGGTAGCTAGGTTAGTAGGATAATAAATTATTAAGGTAGTTATGTTAGTGAAGGATAATTAGTTATTAGGGTAGTTATGTTAGTAGGGGATAATTAGTAAGGTACGAAGGTTGGTGCAATACTTATGAGGGTAGGAAGGCGGGTGGGGTAGCTATGTGTGAAGTTAGGTCCAAAGAAAAAATGATCAAAAACAAACCAAAAAAAGAAAAAATACAATGATTAGTAGTGAAAAGAAATGAATTGTGATGAACCCCATCTAGCACCAATGAGAAAAATGCAGCCCATCTAGTGAATAGAACGGCCAACTAGTGCATTGGTGGTTGTTGGTTCACTTTGGCGCTTAGAAAATGGTATTAGCTTGAGCCAAAAAGTATGGCAAATAACCTTAGGAATATAATTTTCATGTAGCCAATGAGGTGGCTCATGAACATGTACCCAAGGGGGCAATGTTTGGTATCTCCACCATGCTCCTCAAGTTCTAATTTGTAGCCATGGGATCTCAATTACATTCTCAACATGTTCCCCAAGTTCTCAATGTGTACACCAAGATGTTCCCAAATAGCACCCCATATTTTTTTTGCCTCAAGTTGAAACTTTCAAAACCCATAAAGCCTGAGCAAATAACCTCTATAACTTTGGGGGAGTGCCCAATGTGCCAAAATAAAATAATAATGGGCCAATCAATGTGACTCCTTACCCAAAAAAACAGAAAAGAAAAAGGAAAGGAATTTTTTTGGGTTTGTTTTGTTGCAGGTGCTTTGGACCCTAACTAACATCAAGGGCATCTGAATTAGCAAAGTTAGAGTCTTCTTTTCATGTAGACAGTTGTAAACTTGTGCCTTGGGTGAACCCTAAACCTAACCCAAAAGGCCCACCAGGTTCTTTGCCGATTCATTCATAGAACCTGGTTAACCTTTGAGGTTATTTGAAATAACTGGATCCAGCGGTTATTTGATTCTAGATTTGTTTTTCCTTCCAAAATCCAGAACTGACGGTTATCTTGTTCTGAAACATTAAAAAACCAGAATCATCAATTTTTAACAAATTTAAATACCCTCCCAACATCATTGTAAACCCTAAACCTTAAACTCCCCATTTTTAAAGGTTCCTCCTTCAAATTGAAACTATCGCCTTTAGAAACCAAATCAAGGTTCCAAAGTCCAAATTGGTATTGGAGACTAGGTGATTGATTGTGACGTCGCAACATACAATACATGGTAGTGGTTTTGTTGGCCACAAAGTTTGCCACATGATTAAATTCAAGTGCTACCTAAATCTCATGTTCCCTTATTGTGAACCATGGATGATATATCATGGATGAAAACATGAATGAAACACAATTTGGACAATATTGTTTCATTTAGAAGTTTCATCCATGAAAGTTCAATAATTCATCCATTGAAATTGCACAAATGACATTTCATGTATCTTCATCCAAAGTTTTAGTTGATGAAATGGATTATAAAATGGACTTTATTTCATGGATGAAACTAAATTGTAGATGATAATTCTTAGATGAACTTTATTGCATATAAAAAATCATGAAACTTCATCTTTTTTCATTCATCCATTAAGAAAAAATTCATCTAATTAAATCATTTGGCATCCATCGACACTTTTATGTCACTACATTTCGACATAATGCATACATAGAGTTCATCTAGTTAATGTTGATAAATTCCTCCATCAAAATTAATTTATTCGTGTACATTAATTGATTGGGGTCATATTTTTCTCCATAAAAATTAATTTCATTTTTGTTGGTCAATTCCAGCGATTAGCCATTTTGGACACTTATTCATCCTTGCATGTAGAACTCATTCCATGGCCTTCAATTCCAAACTTAAAAAAAAGATTGGACATGGCATGAAAACATAATATTCAAATCTCTAAACTTGTATTGGCCAATTATTACTTTTTTCATAACTAGTTGGGTGGGTTAGTTTTTAATTTAAAAATTTGTTTGGACCATATAGAATATCAATATTAAAAATAAAAAAATGATTATCAATATCATTCTTTAAGTGATAACCTTGATTAACAATTTATTCAATTAAAATTTTGATAATAACCAATTGTGATGTGTAAAGGTCAAATTTCAAACATCCACCTTGAGAATTGATGGTTATACTGCCCATGTAGGGTAGGTTTTATGGTTTAATTTACTTTACTTTGTTTTGTGACCTTATTTTCAAGAATAACATTACATGTTAGTTATGAAGGTGTTCGAAGAACACACTAATAAATTATAGGTAATTTGTTTAAAAAGAGCACAATCTAAAGTGAGAATGATGTTTGAGGAATGACATATTGAGGCAAAATCTCAAGCTTTTTTCACAACACAAAAAACATGTGGTGGGTGGGCACACAAAAATAGCAAGGAGAAAAAGAGATGTCCCAAACAACAAAGAAATACCAAGTGTAGGGCCATATGTTATAATCGATATTGGTGGGTTCTTCGGTTTGGAGTGTCAAAACTTGAAGGTTTAGGTTATTGTGATTTGAACTTAACCCAACATCCTTTTGGTGGAATTGACACAAGGATTGGATTGTGATAGTAATCATTTGTTAGAATCAAAATCAAAACCTTTCTTGAAAAGAAGTTCAAAGTCTTAGAATAGGTTGAATTTTATAAGAATTGTGAAGGCTTGCTTGTTGAAGGCTTTCACAATTTTCAATTTGAACTTGTTATAAAATTTCATACCAATAATATTAGCCATGGGGCATGTGTAGTGTGTATATGGATCCAATACGATAGTTCCTATCCCTGTGGGGGCAAGGCCCAACAATGCCAACAAGGAAAAGTATTTTCAAAATGTTTTTTGATTGGACTCAAATTTTATGTGATTAATGCTTTAACTATCTTTCTTGCCTCACCATTTTAAGAATTTTTTTTTGTGATGCATGGTTAGAATTGCCCCTTGTAGCCCAAATGTCTAGGGTTTGTTTTAAAAAAAAGAAACATCTCATTTTTTCCATAGAAGAATGAAAAAACGACATAACTTTTGGGCAATTTTCTCAAACACGTTTCCTTTAGAAGACAAGGTCTTGCAACCACCTTTGGGAGAAAAGGACTCAACCAAGTTTCCCCAATATGATTCCCCAAAATTCTTGGCATGTTTCATTGGAGAACTTGGGCCCATTTGCCCCCAAGGAATCATGTTTTGGGCCCAAATTCTGTGAAGAACATGGTGGACTAGGGAATTCCAAACAATTGTATTGAAAAGTTTTGAGTCCTTTGCTCCATGGGAGGTTGGGGAACTTTTGGTAAGTCCTCTTTTCTCCAAGGAAGTAAGTTGTGTAAATTAGACTAAATTTGAACATTTTGCAAGTTGATGTAGCCTCTAGGAGACCTCATTCGAGAAGGTGAGGGTCCTACCGTAGGTGCAAATTAACCCGTGCCCCTCTTTTAGTGACATTGGTACTTTTTGAATTAATTTTTATTTGATGAGCTGATTTTTTCTTTGCATTTCCATGAGCTGGACATGTTTCATTCTCACCTGCATTTCTTTTGAAGAGGGGAAAATTTGTCCTTTCGACAACATAATTTTGTTTTACGTTTCAAAATTGCTTTTGACAGGTGCAAAAACAAGGCTTGCCCTTAGTGCTCTTCGAAATTTCCAAGTAGGTATTGGAGAAAGTTCTATGGAAGTTTTCGTACGAAGACAACATATGCTTTCCAAAATACCTAGTGCATTTCCAAGTGAGTCCATCCGGCAGGTATGACATTGAAACTTTCCCACCAAGATTCTAGGAGCGTGGACCAACCTTTTGGAAAATAAGGGACCCATGTTTTAGGTTTTTGGGGTCAATATAATGCATATTTGAAATTGGATTGCAAATTTGTAAGAGATTTCAATGTTCTAGAGCTATACTTGGATAAGGGTTTAAATACCATACCCAATGACTAATAATCATCAGTAGATCTTGTTGAAATAATTAAAAAATTGAAAAATTAAGGTCGTGCTGTCGCCCCAATTTGCCCTTAATAATTCCCCATATTGCCAGAGCCACCTTGGTCACCTTGATCGGGCTTTGCTTCCACTTCTATGTGAATTTTCCTCTATCAATCACAACCATGTGTAGATGTTAGTAACAATGAAGCATATCATTCAAGAACAACATGCAACATCAAATTAGTGGTCATAAAGTTTTATTAAGTAAAAATTTATTTGGCATGTCCTCATAGTAGATATGCCCACCATGTTCACAAAATGCTTATTGTTCATTTCAAGTATATGGAAAGCCTTGAAATTTTTGATAGTTTGTAATTGAAACATGATCCACTGACTTTGTTCTAGATGTATGGCACTGTTTTGTTGTTGTTTTTGAGGTAGTTTCAAGTTTTGCATGTTTCTTAATTGGTTTCTTGATGGTCTACAACATGAATGCCTCACATCATTTATTGGGTATTTTGCACAATGCTCAAATCCATGATCACATACATTTTCAAACATGATTAATATGAATGTTCAACAAAAATTATAACCC
>Ga0209611_10001471_pt1 | contig 40301 bp, 23 predicted proteins | sample S1TSphgellanicum_3_FD_187693 | JGI IMG/M metagenome (GOLD analysis project Ga0209611, IMG submission 187693) | Host-associated microbial communities from peat moss isolated from Minnesota, USA - S1T2_Fc - Sphagnum magellanicum MG (SPAdes) (version 2) | ecosystem: Host-associated > Plants > Peat... | reverse complement strand
ATTTTTGTTTTTTAAAAGAAAAAAACACTGACAAGGTAAAACGAGCCAGCAGAAGGTTGCCTCTCCCACCCAGGAAAAACCCTAAGCCAGTTTGGTAAACAAGGAGATATGCCTACACGCTCTCGACTCTGAGAAAACCCTAAACCGCTTAGTATGTTTGTGTTCTGCTCTCGCAGGCCGTGTTGCACGCCGTCCTCATCTGTGCTGCCGCGGATCTTTGACGGCAATCTTAAGCTCTAGACTACGAGACATCTCTCCCTTCATTCTGCCCCGCAAGTTCTCATCGCTCTTGTGTTCAAGCAAATATGTACCTGAAATGCTGACCCTTATTTTTCTGCTTTTCCGGTTGTGGTTTGTCCTTCAAGCCCAACCACTGTTGCTTGTCAATGCTCCAATGCCTTATGTTGCGTTTTTGGGGCTGGATCGTAGAGTGCGTTTCTTATCGTCGGTGATGTGTTCTGTCTGAGACTGGGGGGGGCTGAAGATGTGCTGACGTGCCTATTGTTTTGCTCACCGTTTTCTGTCTCTAGCCACACTTGCCAAAATGGGTTTTGGGTTTTGGGTTTACAGCACAAAGTGTACACTTCCTTCTCTTCGATCCTTTTTTTGGCAACAGGGCTTCGGATTCTGAACACATTTCTTGCGTGACAGACCAATGACTTCTAGATGCATTAGTTCATCTCCTGCATGACATTTCAGCCTTTGCCATCTCAAGAATAGCAAAGTCTTGACCATCAACACCCTCCGGTGGATTGTCGCTATGTTAGAGTCTACAAAAGCCGTCTATGTAGTACCTTGTGTGTCCCTGTCTTATTGGCTTGCTTGCCGCTCATTGACAGACTTCGGTGCTTGACAGGTGACGTAGGTTTTTGCCGAATGGACATAGCCCCTTATACACGGAAACTTTGCACGGCCAGATAATCTGGCAGACACTTGTGCCAAAGGCCGGGTTATCTCGATTCACTACGTCCTTATACACATAGAATTCGGCGCTTTGAGTTTGTGATATTTTTACCATTTTATGTTGCTGGAAAAAAGAGCATTCATTCCTCTTCTTCTGAATTTGAAAGCCCTACAGCTAAAATGTGACAGTATCGGTCTGGACTGGTAGAAAGTTAGGGAGAAGATTCATTCCCTTTGGGAATGTATCCATCCATTGCTGGCTGTGCTGGAACTCTTGCCATCCACCAACAACTTCAGGCTGTGCATTTGTAATGTATACCTTTGCTTCCAATTATGTGGAAGATTACTAGGGAATGTTTAGTTCGGTTTGTGGAGATGGCACCTGGTGGAATGAGTCAGTTGCCACTATGAATAGCTGCTGTCCCTTTGCAGTCTTGCACACCAAAAGAACTCATGAGCAGCATTTGTATGTATGAGTCTCTGTGATATGTGCTCTTGATTTTCCATTTCATTCCCTTGGCTTGGTGACTTTCATACTTTGACATAAGTAATGGCTGCATGGTGCTCCATATTCTTCCTGTGACTTGAACAGGAAGAACAGAAAGATGAAATGCCCATCCTGTTTTCTGTCCTAATTCTTGGCAGGGTGCATTGGGAGCATGCCTGCTGTAAATATGGACAAATAGCAAATATCTTTCAATGGAAGGCTTGTGGGGATGATAAGGGGGCATAGCAGAGTTAATTTCTGTGCCCTCAGAAGTACCCCATACATTATTGACATGCAACTGTACACAATTACATCATGTGTATGTTTGGTGCAGAAGTGTCAACATTGGTTTTGTGTAATTAAATCATAACTGATGCTGGCTGGGAGTGTGAACATCTTTTTCTCTAGCATGAGGCTTTCCAGTGCTGGTCCATAGCTTGTCATCTCCATAACAGGGGAGTGCAAAGGGTGTTGTCGCACCCATCATGCCAGTTGCCCTATGCTGGCAATCAGCTTTCCCTAGATCTGGTGAAGTACCACACTGAAGGTCTTACACAGAAATATTCAAAATGTCCCAGAGTTGGTGAGAACGTAACTGTGCCCAGAGTGTGTGATTCGAACTTGGTACAGCTTGAGTATTATGCAATCAATTTTCTGAGGTAGTAAATGCAAGAGGAGGAGGTATTTTAGCAAGCCTTGCAAGAGATGTGACAGACTGTGTTTGATGTATTGGGCTCAGGGGAGAAGTGCATGATAGGTGATAGACCATTATTCTCCTTCTTCCCTATGCAACATCTGCATATAGTAGGAGGCATAGGGTCAAAATTAGGAGCTTTTTGGGCAGAAACCAATGAAGTTGGGTTCCACTAAAGTCTGTGCTACCAATCCCAAAGGAGCATAGCAGCTACAGCCTCTTTTAGAAGCAATATTCAAAATGTTAATTTCTACTCCAAATTTTGGAATTTCTAGAAGGATGTCACATTCATACAGGTTTCCCAAAACGGTTTAAAGAGTGTCATTCCCTTGGGTATATGTCAAGGTGTACCAAGAACTAGCGAAGATCCAAGGATGGAAAACCAAGAGTTCCAGATGTTCTGTTGCACAATGACTCTTTGATACACAACCTATATTTGGTTGTCTACAATTTCATTCACACCTTGGATTTCCACAATGGCTGATGATTAGGCCCTTCTGCAATAAAATCAATTCAACATTAGCTTAAATTGATTTCTCTTCTTACAGTATCAGCAACACAAGGCTGGAGTTTCACCACACCGCCTCACTGTTGTGTTTAGAGATTCTTGCCTTAGCCCAGATGTTTTCATTAACAATGGATGATGAAACTGCAAGTTGTGAGGAATTACTGTAAACACATTCATTACCAAATACAAGCTAATAACTGAACATTTATCAATATATTTCTTATTTCTTGTCCTTTGCTAGTGATCTTCATGGCTATGGTTGCCCCAAGTGAATGTTTCCAATATCTCTTAGAACTTTAGAGATGACTGAGCAACAAAGAAGTAAGAAGAAAATGATCATGTCTAAAGAGTAAAATGATTGAAAAAAAATGCATTAAACCCCTTGACTTTCAAACCTCATATCTTTCTCATTTCTTGTACATTTTGAGTAATCTAAAAGTATAGGGTGCACCAACTCGAGCTTCACAATCCCTCTTTGAATTCCAGATGCAACCAAATTATGTCCAAAGATTCTAAGCTCCAAACAATTACCTTGCCAAATTGAACACTACTTCCAAACCCCATATATTACTCATTTTTGGTCCATTTTGAGTGATTTTTCTGTGTTGAGTGCACCAAGTGAAGGTTCACAACATATCTTTGAACTCCAGAGGCAATAAGCTATGTCCAAGGACTTCAAGCACTCAGAAAGCTTAGGTCTACTAAACCTGCTGATAACAGACAAAGCTGATTTTCCCTTGGTCAGTAGCAAAAATCAGTGTCATAAAGCCATGTATCCTTGTTCCTCTGCAATCTGCTGGAAGAAACTTGAATACCTTAGGAGTCAGTGGAAACCTATTACATTGCAAAATGTTGGACAAGTATATCATACAAACAGGCAGGTGGGAATGAGACTTTGACTAATTTGATCCAGGATAGGGCTGAGAGATTAGATTGAAGAGTGAGGTCCAAAATCACTTGATAAAACATAATGTTCCTGTACAAAATCATAGCAACACATCGGCTCTGAGAGAGATGCACATCATCTTTATCATGGGTTTGAGATTCTTGAATAAATCTCTGCAAAAGCTAATGAATTCTTTTAAGGCATTATATAGCAACACCCTAAGATAAACCAGAAACCACAAATCTGCTTTATGCAAACAAAGGATTCCCTTAGGCAGGGTCTGCAAAGAAAGCTTTCTGACAAACCCCATCTCTCCATCTGACTGTGGTTTGACATACAATTTAAAGCATGATGGATTTTACCCTACTTCATCCCAACAGATGCATTCAGATTGTCCTCTGATTGAAAAAGCCAGATAACAATCACCTTCAAACTCCTTATGGTTGCTGACACTCACCTGAGTGTCAGTCCTGCCCTTTCATTTTATGCCACAAGTGTCTCCAATATTTCCACAGTTCTTGTCATTGAAACTCCATGGGGAGAGATTCTGACAAGTTCATGATGAGCAGCAACTTGACTTCTGAGCAAGGCCACGGTTTGCTGGTCTGTCTGTAAGCGCCATCCCAGCAGGTTGCTGTGCAGGTTGAGCTTTTGGTAACTTTCTTGCTGCACCACATGCACACCAATATTAATATATAGCAATCACAGATATCAGTGATATGGATTCCAAAAAACAGGTCCTTAAAACAGTTAACACCATGGAACAATCCTAACTCACAGCCTACCTTCAAACTCTCAGTATCAGAAAAGCCCACCAAATTTTTCAGACTTTTCCTATAGAGTAAGAAGTATCTGCAGACTATGTATACCAATTTCAAATGAAAGCTCATTCAGACGTTGTAAAGTCCTTTGAAGCATACCAATTTCATAGAAAAGCTCATTCACATTCTGTGCAGTCTTTGCTGAAGTTTCCATGAAAAACAATCCATTTTCATCTGCATATGACTTTCCTTCCTGCAAACCCAATCCAGATATGGCACATTATCATAAGTCAATAGTCCTGTTAAGTTGCACAGACAAATTCAGTGCCAACACAACTCACCAAGAACCATGACAAAGATATCATGTGTATAACTCAACCAGAAGATAAACCTAGACTGAAAGGTGGTGAACAAGTGAAGTGAGCACAAAGATACTAGCTCCACAATTGTTCATATACTGGTCTCCTGCAACTTCGGACCTCTGGAGCTGCTCATCCCTACAGCTATAATAGATTTCAGCTCTTTTAAATCTAGTTTACTTCCTCACAAGTCATAAAGGCTGACATATGCCTAGGTAGCATGAGTCATACCTCAGACTCAATTTTTCTTTTTGAGTCCAGATCTGCCTTGTTTGCTGCAAGAGCCATCACAAGATTTGGGTTGCCTGCATATGACAAGTTACAAAACTTATGAAACACAGACCCCAAGTTTACATATTTCCCAAGGCAAAAATACTATTCAGCCCATATCATTGCACAAACAAAGAGAAATGCAATGTAGTACCCTGTCTTTGGAGCTCTTGTACCCATTTCTTAGCTCGATTGAAGGAGTCCTGCCACACAATTAAGCAAATGTGTAAACTGTGTCCAAAATTTCAAGTCTGAAGCAACCACATAGGGCATGATGCTGAAGTGGGTTCCTAACAAAAGTACAATGGGGCATTAACAAGCTGGTTTGGAAGTTTTGAGAATTACACAAATCACAACACTGGCATACACACCATTATTATACCCTGTTTAAAGGTGCCACAAGGAGTTCTTCTCACAAAAGGGAAAAAGCTTACTAAAATGGATCTCACACAAGAAGAGATACCAACAAGTTTTCATCAAATATCAAACCAGGTTATCTTTCTTCTTATCACCCACTCTTGACATGACAAGATCATTTGGCAGCTTTGTGACAGGAACAGAGAATTTGCTCAATCAGGTAGAACACACAATGATGCTGATAGTTAGTTGCTCCTCCAAGAATGGATTCCAAGTATCACTATTTTTTTGTCTGCAACAAGATTGAGGCAGATACACTGTCTGCTTCTACAACATCTAATCTGTAGTTGTGTAGTCTATAAGGACCACAGCTGCCTCCATGCCTAATTGCATGGAACCAAACAAAGTACTTGAAGGAGTCATGAGTTAGGTTGTAGAGGTCTTTAGCTTTTGCAGGTGCTCCCTTTTTGGTCTGCAAGCTTTCTAAGTTATGTGTAGGGCTTTTCTCTCCATTTGCAGCTTGTATAAGCAACACAAAAATGTTGAAATATCCATGTCCTCTACATACATACAATCAGTTAAGAAAGATGGTAAAGAGTCAGAAAGCACATACAACATTTGTTATGTCATAAACAATGACAGCTGCAGCAGCACCTCGATAGTACATTGGGGCCAAACTGTGGTATCTTTCTTGCCCAGCTGTATCCCAAATTTCAAACTTCACCGTTACATCATTCACAGCCAGTGTTTGGGTGAGAAATGCTGCACCAATTGTAGACTCCTGTGCAGAAGCACCAAAGACATATTAAAACCCCAGGTTATCAAGAATCTGATTGCAACTAATGACAAGAATTTGTATACAAGATGAAGCAACACCCCAGGTTCCCATGCTGATAATTTTGATGACAAATCTGACAGATTGTACAAGGCTAGGGAGATGCAATTGTCCACTTGTGCTATATTCCCTAGATGCCCCAGGGTGCTAGAACCCTAACCAAAGGGCTTTATTGAAATTGAAGAAATAGATGTTCACCAACCCACTCCCTGATATGTGCTGAGAATGAAGTGTTTACATCAAAAAGCATGCCTTGACCAGAGGAGATGGGGCACATGTGGGATAGAGGAGACGGAAGGGGCTAAAACCTGATAGTCAAAAAATTGTCCTTTTACAAACCGCAAAACAAGGCTAGACTTGCCTGCTCCCATATCTCCCAATAGCACCTGCCATATAGAATTTTCTCCCTCAGTACCTGCTGTAGATAATGCTTAAGAACATAAGCTTGAGACGTCATGTCTAGCAATCAAGTGTTCAGATCAATTACTTCCTTCATAATGCAAAAATGACAGGGGCAAAGCAAAGGTGATACTAGTGCTTAGATATGGCTCCAGCTTCTATGCAAGAGAAGACACCCATACACTTCCAGCTGCTAAAATTTCAATCAAAGACCTGTAGATACCTTCTTGTTGACAAAAGTTACCCCTGCAAATACTGGAAACTTCACTTTCCCCTTTCAGTCAAGCACTCAAATAACTTACAAGCATGATTCTTACTGCAAGTAAATTTCCCATGAGTGGATCAACTTAAATTGTATGAAAATGGAGAGAAGAGACTGGACAAAACCTTTGTGGGAGGTTTTCCATCCATCTCTATAGATACAAGGCAAACGTGAAAAAAGTGACAGAAATGCGAACAGAGGTTACAGCTGGAACAAGAGCTGATGTCTACTCATTAGGGATTGTGCATATACTGTGATAACCAATTTCAAGAAACCAATTTCCATGCAACCATGTTCAAAAACACCTTCCCCATGAAACCTAAAAACCCTTTCAGGGCCTTAACCTTGCAAGGTTCAAACCCCTGACATTGGACAGTTCGACATATTGGAGGAAAATGGTAGCAAAGACTATAAAACTCTGAAGGTTATGTAAACATGGACAATTCAAGCAAAACACACCTTTGCTGAGAAACATTCTCACTACGAGGTCAACCCTAAACCTCTTTGAGCACAACAAGACTAAAAGAGAATTTCCACAGTGAAAGGAAAAAAACTCACAAGCTTGGCCTGCATGTGCTTCATACCAGTATTTGCCATCTCCGCGATTTTGTTCCTTCACTAGTGAGATGTTTCCAATCAACTAACCCAACCCTGCAGACCTGGAAGTTATAAGACATAAAAAGGATCAACCGACAGAACAGATGTAAGAAACGGAGATGCCTGCAGCAGCAGGCATCTAACCGAAACCAAAGAGATGAGAAAGAGAGAGAGAGAGAGAGAGAGAGAGGCAGAGATGCAAAGCAGATAAAACCTAGAAAATTCTCCCAAATACAAAGCTTCAGCCTATCACACACAACACGATCAAAAAACACAAACTTCCAAAACCAGCTTCCAAGCTCATAAGTGCACTTTAAGAACCCCAAAGCAGACAAAACCTTGCTTCCTCTCAAACTAGCACCGCCTCAATTCAACCGATCCGAACCGCAAAGAGGAAACCAAAAGTAAAGAAGAAGGAGGGGGTGTGGTCACGAACCCCGCCTATTACTTGACTCCAAGTCGCAACAATTGTTCAAAAGTCGGAAAAGAGAGGAAAAAAATAACAGCTTGCCACTGACGGGAAGTGGAATCGAAACAAAACGCAGCAACCGCAGCAATAGTAGAACCAGTAGCAGAAAATAGCAACGAAAAGAACGAGAGGGAGTGGTGACAAAGTCCCCCCCTATATCTTGACTTCAAAGTCACACCAAAATTGTTCAAAAGGCGCAAAGGGGAGGAAAAATAGCTTGGCACTTACCAGAAGTTCGGAACAAGCGCAACAGCAGCAGCAGAAAATAGCAGCAACGAGAAACGATGCGACGAAAGGAGAACGGTCACGCCAGAAATAAGCAAATGGATCGAAGCAACAACAAACACGCGAAGAGGGAGGAAGGAGAGACGGAACAGAGAGCGAAAGCGAAGAAAGAAGAGAGCGTTGATGGTGCGCTTTCCTTCCTTCCTTCCTTCGTTAGTCAAAAACCTCCCAACACACGCGTCCGGATCATCCACCTGGCGGAATCTCGACCCTCCATCCTCTACTATCTCCACGAATTGTGACCGCCTTTTTTTTTTTTTTTCTTTTTTTTCAAAATGGCTAAAAATAAGTGTTTTTTTGGTTGTTGTTTCCTAGTCGCCATATTTAGACAAATTCTTTTGAAAAGCCACCCAGATTTTTTTTATTTTTTGTTTTATAAATTAAGGTGATGATGTGGTTTATGTAAGATGGATATTTTGGTGATTGTCACTGTAACAATTTCAAAATCATTCCAGATTATATTTCGTCATACATCAAATTCCAATTCAAAATTGTTTCTTGTTGTCTATCTTGCACCCTTTCATTGATTTTTATTTTTATTTTTATTTAATTTACACCTTTTCAATGTTTTTTTCTCTTTTGAGTATTTTTTATGAACTTATTTAATGAATTTCATTGGCATTTTTCCTAGCAAATCTGCAAAAAAAACATTAATGAAACAAAATGATATAAAGTGAAATTTATAAAATTTTATATTTTGAAAAGACAAAATTGATCACCAAAAACAAAATTATGTCCACAAAAATTAATTTAATCTTGGCAATAAAATAATAACGAATTTTTAATGTTATTCAGTTATAAATTTCTTGTTTTTCAAAGAAAAGAATTGTCAACCCAACCATTTCAAAGGCTTGGAAGTGGGTTTTCCACCAATTTCCAAATTTGTACTGCTTGGATAGTTTTCTAAAAGCTTGTATCCAACTAAATATAAAATTATTTCTTAGGACTAACTAAGAGACTCTCTATTAATGACACTATATAATCAATTACTAATCAATAGATTTTGTCCAAAAATATTTAATTATTTGAAAATAAAAATGAGTCCAACACTTACAATTTTGAATATTTCAAGATTTTGATAATCAAGTATTAGGGATTGTTTACAAAGATTTCCTTGCAATTTTTCATTTGTTGCAATAATCCAACGGAGCCGACTCCACCATATACTTAATAGGTGTAAATTTCAATTAGGGGTTTTCTTTCCAATTTTGTGAGGTATGTGGTCTGGTGATCATCCTTAGCCAAATTTGGCTACAGAAGAAAATTTTAGGAATCCTGTTATATTTTGGCTCAAACCTATCACCGTTTTTTTATAATTTTTTCTCAAATTTCTGCTGTAGCACAAGTTGTGATCAACCATCATGAAGGTCTAGCCAAATTTGGCTACAAATAATGAACTATGAAAGTCTAAAATTTTATGGTTCATCCTTCTATTTTTTGGCTACGTGTTTCAGCCTGAGATAGAATTATGGCGATTCAGGCCCAGAAAAAGTCTAAATATGGCGAATTATTCTCAAGGACAGTGGAATCTTTTGGCACCAAAATTGAGACCCTGTTGCAACTTGGTGTAATTTCACATAAAAAAGCTTCACTGGAACCTATTGTGTAAATCTGGCGATTTCAAATCTTTTTTCCTCAAAATCTGGCGACCTTGTGCCACTTTTGCAAAAAAAAAATCCTTTGTTAAAGTTGCATTGGATTATTTTTTGGGTCGCCAAGTGGCGAAAATTCGCCAAAAAATAAAGCGCACAGGAACAACAATACATCAGAATATTGAAAACAAAAAGAGCATTGTTGTGGCATTGTAGTGGCTCCTATGTTGCGTTCCCATGGTTCCCAATGACCTAGTCTCTAGGGGTTTTATTTTTCCAATTTTGTGATGTAAATGGACTTGCAATCATCCACAAAAGGAATCAAACAAAATTTGGCTAGTGGTCAGACATAAAAAATTAGAATCTTGCTTATTTTCAGGAGTATTTTCTAAATATGGCGAGTTCAGACCTTTTTCTCTCAAAATATGGCGACTTTAGCAACCAAAAAAAAATTTGGATTCTTTGCAGTGGATTTCCTGTTGTTGCCCAGTTATGAAATTTCGCCACCAAAAATAAACAAATAAATAAATAAACATTACTAATCTCATGTGGAGTGTTCTTTATTTTAATTTTGTGATGTTGCTGCCACACTGGTGATCATCCACAAGGAGATTTAGCCATGTTTGATTTACAGACCAGCTATGAAAGTAAAAATTATTAAAATCTTTTTTATATCATGGCTACTTGCTTGAACAATGTATAGAAACATTGGGAATTTTGTTAGAATTTTTTTTTCGATTGTTCCCTTTTATTAGGGAATATTTAACAGAAATTTTTTTTGAACAAAAAGTTTGCCAAATTGCAAAAATTTGTCACACAAAAAAAAAAAACACCTATGAGTCGGGTATCAACCAAATACCCGAGGTTATATCAGGGGAACATGCCCCTGATGTGAATCAATGGTGGGGAACAACATTTATGCTCTGGCATGCCTTGGTAGAACCTGTTAGCATCTGATGTAATGGTAGTTGCTATATCGGGCACAACGCATTCTTATTGGAAACAGGCCCATTCCATAGTACCTGCCCCTCCAAAAAAAACCAAAAAAAAAAAAAAAAAAAAGTCAATTTGTTTGTCATGGTTTTCACTTTTTCACAAAAACAATGATGGATGAATGGGGGGGCCAATGGTCTCATTTTCATTTGGCCAGAGTGAACCAGCCCCCACGACTGGACCAGTTGGTCGTCATGTCCATAGGATGGACTGGATGATTCACCTCTTTTTCATTCGTCTTTTTACCTTACATTAACCAACATACTATCACAGTCAATCTTTTTTGGCTGCTGACCTTTCACCATTTTTATTTTTTTGTTGCCACTTTTTTCCCAGCCTTGACCTCCATACTACCCACCAACCTAGCTGCCCTACTGACCTAAATCTTAGCCCTACCTACAAACTAACAATTAATCCATTACTTACCTTGGCAAAAAATTTATCTCCTCTTGGTTAAACGTCCATCTCGTGGCTAAACCTATATTTCTTCTTGGCTAAATTTAATTTTTTAAGTTAAATTTTTATTTTTTTTGGTTAAACTTATATTTTTTCTTGGCTAAACCTATATTTCTTCTTGGTTAAACATATATATTTTTGTTAAACTTCTATCTTTTAGTTAAACCTGTATTTTTTCTTGGTTAAATCTATATATTTTGCCTAAACCTATATTTTTTCTTGGTTAAATTTGTATTTCTGAACTAAACCTATATATCTTATTGGCTAAACTTTTATTTCTTGGTTAAACCTATATTTTTGGCTAAACTTATATCTTTTAGTTAAACCTATATTTCTTTTTGGTTAAACTTATATATTTTACTAATTAAACTTCTACCTAATGTTCATTCCAAAAATTAATTAAAAGAGTAAATAACATTTAAATTTTGTAAAAAAAAAAGAACAACAAATACTTAAGTATGACAAAAATTTATATAATATTCATATATTCTACCTCCCCTTTTATGTCATACTTTTAATAAACTCAATTTCCACCAAACAATGGATGAGGATATTGCATACCCAAGGCCAATCATGATTTGGTTCGACTTGAATGGCAATGGACCAAGTTTCCACAATACCTTCATGTTGAGTTGAGGTATTACCTAAAACATAAGAAATTTAATCAAAATTTAATGTTTTAGATGTGAATATTGCATAGTTGTATTTTACTTTTTATTTCTCTTCACCATGGTGAAAGGATGGATGAGGGGTATTACATACTCGGGACCAATCATGATGTGATGAAGACTTGAATGACAATGCACCAAGTTTTTGCAATACCCTAATGACAAGATGGGGCACCTATTGGAAATATGAATTGTAAATAACCCAAGTCCTTCCTAGAAAGGTGGCCAAATTACACCCTAAACATGGGTTGGTTAATGATGTAGGTATTATAATTTCAAGGGCTTTCTGAAAAACCCAACCACTGACAATAAAAGGCTAAGAATTTGCAATACCTGCATAAAGAAACTAGTTTATGCAACAAAGGGTCATTTCATGAAGGCATGCAATCTAATTATATATAAGTATTCAAATATAATATCTTTTTAAAGTTATTGTGCAACTATTTCATGATAAGGATGATGAAAGTATTGCATAATCAATCATTTAATAATGAGTTTCAACATGCATTCATGAAACTATTGCTGAAATGTTCTATCATGTCCACAGAATGTGTTAACCTTATTAAATGAAGGTATTGTTCATTTTGTTTATGGTAAATGTAATCCATTTGTGGTGGATGGGGGTATTGTGTGCTACATGGCATAAGGGGATCCCAAAATCTACAAACATTAGAATTAGATTTCAAAATTAAAACAAGTGGGTTGATATAAAAATGTCATGCCACCTTCAGCTATAATGCATCAATATAAAAATGGTGTGTACATGCATTAAAGCCCCACTATGGGCTCAACTATAATGATGCCCAACAAGATCTTGGAGGTTAAACGTACCAACAAAGGTCGCCTAACTTGTTCCATTTGTTGCACTTGGGCTTGTCCCATCCTAATTCTACTTTCTTTTTCATTTAATCAAAGGTTTTTCTTCCCATTCCACTTTTGCCTTGCATGCAAGTTACTCAAAATATGAACATTCATAAAATTGTGGTCTTATTGCCTTGGCCCCCAAAATGAATAAATGGACACCTTAATTTTCCATTTTGCATTCAAAGTGAATGTGTTTGCTCCAAGTGTTTATGGAGCAACCATTTGGCCGCATAAGAATTAGTGCATGCATCCACCTTGCAACACCATTTTGAACTTTCATGAGCTTATTCATTATCTTCCATTACATTTCCATGCTCATTTTGAATTACAGAATAAACATCTTGAGGTGTAATATCTAGTACAACTAATGAAGGTATTGCATCTAGGTCAACCACCACACATGTAACCAGATGAAAGTATTGCATTAAATCAACATACATAATGTGGAATTACATGTAGGCCAACCATCACAATTACAACAAAATGAAAGTATTGCACTAAATCAACGTACATAATGTGGAATTACATTTAGTCCAGCCACTAAAATGACTAAACAATGAAGGTATTACACTAAATCAACATACATAATGGGGAATTACATTTAATCCAACCACCACAATATCAACAAGATGAGAATATTGAACTAAATTATAACCCTAAATAAAAATGGATGAAAATATTGCGAACCAAAAACCAAGATAATATTTTATTATGTGAGAAAATTTTGATTTGAAATATTCAAGTATTGCTACAAAAAAATTGACAAAAAAAACCGATCCTCACTCATGCATGGAGAGTAAGGATGGGTTTTAATGTGACCATTTGCTCATCATCATCTTCTACAACTAAACAATAAAAAGAAGAATAAGGTGACGATGAACTTTTGTTCATTGTCATCTTCTACAACTGAACAACAACACAAAAAAAAAACAATGACGAGCAAAAGCTCATCGTCATGTTTTGTAACATCTTTTGTAGCTAAACAATAGGAAGAAAAAAAACATGACGAACATTTGCTCGTCATTGTCTTTCATAGTTAAGAGAAGAAGAACACAACAACAATGAGTAAAAACGAGCATTTGCTCATCATTGTTTTCTACAATTGAGCAACAAGAAGAAAAACCAAACAGCAACGAGCTTTTATTTGTCATCATCTTCTACAACTGAACAACAAGAAAAACAAAACAACGATGAGCATTTGCTCGTCGTCATCTTGTGTAGATGAGCAACAAGAAAAAAAAACTGAAACCTAAACTACTCGAGCAAGGGTGGGACAGAGTCTTGGCTGCTTGGGCTGGAGTTGGCAATGGAGCTGATGTGATGGAGCTTTTGGCAGGTGGCAATGGAGTTGATGCGATGGAGTCTTGAGCTACTAACCTTGATGTGATGGCAGGTCTTCTTGAGTTGCTGGAGCTGCCGCAATGCTCAAAACAAAAGTGACAATCATTTAAAAACTGATGCAGGTGTGGTTTGCCAACCCAATTTGGGTGGATGAAGCCTTCTCCATGCAAAACAGGACTGGTACAGTCATGGGGGCTTGGTCAGTCAGGCCCATTTTATAAGCCATTTCGTCCTTTTTTTGTGTGTCCACCTAAAGCAATTTAAGAAACTTCTTTGCATACTTGGAAGGCACCTTATACACATCACTTTGGCCTAGTCAAAAGCCGAAGGCAACTTAAAAGCCTTTCCAGAAGCCTCTTACGCCTACTTTGGAATCTACCCACCCCCACACAAATTGGCCTTACCTTAAGAACTATATGGCTCTGACAGCCCTACAATTCAGGAAAAGTGAAAAATTGGGTCTTTTGGACTGGAGGTCAAAATTCTTGTGCTGAAGACATCATATTTACAAGATTTTCCTCAATGTATGTCATGCCATAATTTTTTATTTTCATTCCACATGGGGTGAACAGAGATGAGACAGAGTTATCCATAAAGTCATCCCATGAGGAGGTGAGAATGGCCAGTTTCGGCATAACAAGGCATCAAACGTGTAACTGGGAATGAAAATCTTACAAAATAAAATAACTGTGACCCAAACTAAATTTCCCAGCAATTTTGGTGCTAAACTGAGTTTCATCATGCCTTTCCTTGCACCTGAGCATCAGAGTGCCTTCACTGTTCCTACGTATATTTTCACCAAAACTATTACTTGGTATGTGGGGTTACAAGTGCAAAACATGCCTGGGTATCATTTGAGAAAATATGGATAGGACAAATGGGCAGACTGGAGGAAAAAATTGCAACAGTACTTTTGTGCTGACTGCATTCATTTCATTTGGCCGATTTAACATTCAATTTTTTTCACTGATCCTACCTGTACACCTACTATAATTACTCTCGAACCTTGTGCATGCTCAGTTTAGGATTTCATACTGAGATTTAATAAAATTTCTTAACTTTGCGGATACCACTGAGAGAGGGGATAGGGGGTGAAAGCAAGCCCAAAGACATGATGACATTACGGATAATGGATCATGTGTCTTTTTTTTGGGTCACTAATCAGCTCTTTGACAAAATTGTCAAATACAAATTATAATAGGCACGTGGGTTGCAACTAGTGTAGAGTAATAGGAAAGAGGGCCCCCAGAAGTCAATAGTCGAGAGTTGGCCCAAACCCAGTGATTAATGCCCTCGTCCATTTGTAGTGATACTAAAGAAATAAATAAATAAATCTATGTCTTACTCACGACCTTCAAAAATGGAAAAACCAACTCCAAGAATTAAAGAACTTGTTGATCATACAAAAGATGCCACCATAAAAGAGGAACCAGCTCCAAGAACAGAACAACTTGTTCAGAATAGGAAAGAGAAGAACCCAATTCAAAGAACGAAATAGCGCCTCCAAGGACAATGGGAAATTACATTTGAGAACATGTCCTCAAAATAGAAAGGAAATTTCTGCAGATCTTAGCTTAAAACATAAAGCACTTGGAGAAATTTCCTAATTGTATTTGGAGGGTACCTTGTATCCATGAAGATCCCTCTTACCAAAGAGGAGGTATAGATTACACCTATTCCTTAACCCTTAATTGACATTAGACCAAAACAGTCCCAATACAAGTGTCAGACCAGCTCTCACAAATGTGACCTAAAGTCATGAATTTTGTAGGAATTCAGCTTGAGGGGACTTCAAGCTGAATATTTTGGTTTTTAAAAAATTGGGTTTGGTTCAGAAATGGAAAATTGCCACCATTGAAAAGTTTAGTTTTTGAAGTTTTGAGCACCTTTCAGAATTACAAGTTTTTCCTCCTCCTAACCTCATGATCTTAAGTATGTTTAGTGTAATGTGGGCCTCGTCATCGAGGCATCACACCCTGGGAGTCAAGGGTGGAGCCCAAGACCCAGGGCATAATGCCCTCACACAAGGACATTGGGCTGTTCCACCTAAAAACACAACAAGCTTGATAGGGCAAGTCATTGTTCCATAAGGTAATCATGGGTTCAACCAAGGCCTATTCCAAAACGTAAATGGTTGTTCGCACCATGGTGGATTCGCAATGCATCATCATCCTTCACCTTAATGGTCTTTAAAAGTCAACTAACTATAGTTAAAGTGGAAGTAGTATGTGATGCCTTTCTCAACTAGGGAAATGGTTGAAATAGTGCACACTAGAGAACAACAACACAACCTGTTAAGATATTGGAATGGGTTCAACCCAACTCATTCTTGCAAGTATGGCAATTTTGTATTGTTTCAAAGTCTTGCACTTTAGGAATGTAGGGTATATGTTATTAATATGGAATGAATTTTGAAAGGGAAAATGGCACACCTTCTTTAAAATAACTCTGAAATCAATTTTTCATTAAATTATACTTTTAAATTTTTTATTGGATTTTCTATGATAAAAATTTCTCAAATTCATGATCTCTTGCATCTTAAATCTAAAAATCATGAAGTCACTCTAAGCAGCCTTTCTCATCAAGGGTTTTCAACAATATCAAGAGCACAACTAAGAAATTTTTTTAAAAAAATTATTATCAATGATAAAATTATTAAAAATTCAATCACTCATGCATCATAGGTCTAAACATTTTTTAAACAGCCTATATGCATCCCTAAGCATCATGGGCTTTCCAATGATATCAATAGCATGGTGGGGGTGTCATGGTTTGGGAGATCACAATGTCATCAAATAAACAAGCAACTCCACCACCACAAGAGGCTTTGTCCTAAAATAATGTTTTAGATGAAATCTTACAAGACCATGCAATGTAAACATTTTCATTTTTATGAACCCAATTTAAAAGGGTTAAAATGTTATTGGATTTATGAGTCTAAGGGTAGGGTTTAGTTTTTTTTTTTTTTTTGGGTAGGTATTGAAAATTTTCTTGAAGGAGTTTTGACTATGTGCAACAAAAAACCAAATATTGAATGGTAGCTTGTTTGAAGATTTGACAACTTTGAAATAGTGTAATTTTATTTTTTTGCATTTTGGGTCCAATGGTTTTGAATGAATAGTGTTTGTCATTATTTCGTTGTTGTGATTGGTGGGTCTACCTAAATAGAAAAGTATTTAAGCTTCTTCTTTATCTTGTGGCTAACTAAACGAAAATACTTTTGCACATGTGTCTCCAAAATATGAAGAAGGAAAGTAAAGCATAAGCTACAAGATACCCTTTGCATTTGATGACTAATGAATGCCTTGTGTAATAATTGATGAAACATATGGTGATAATGATAATAGATGGTGAAACCATTTGAGGGTCACCTAATGGAAAATGCAAGATGTATATACATGTAATCAAATACATATTATTTTAGAGAAATGAAAATGTTAATGGTTTATCATTGTGAATTGGAAAATGTGTTTGGTAATTTGAATGCAATATAAAATTGATTTGTAAAAATATGACCAACATGCTTATGTTATAACACATTTGCATTTTTTTTAAGGATTTTTTAAATTTTTAATAGAATCTAACAGCTTGAATCTACTCTTCTCCTTGCAGGTAGTTGCTCAATCCTATTTTCCATCAGTTCCAAGAAAAAAATTTCAGAAAATAGCATGGGTTGACCACCCAATACCATTTTCCCCAAATTAGCCCAAAAAAGTTCAATATATGGCTGCTTGATATTTTTTTCTTAAAATCAAAAAACTTTGGGAGCAAATTTGCTTAAAGTTGTTGAAATGATAGTTACAAGGTATAATAAAATGGGAACAAATATATTTTAGAATTGAAAAAAAAAGAAATTTTCACTTATATAATGTCTGAGAATTCAATTTTGATCAATTTATATGAGAGAAAATATGATCCTATTAGGAACAACTTGAGGAATGTATCATGTATAAATTAACTTAATTATTCTCTTCTTTCCACTTGATTTCACCCACTTTTGTTAATGTAAGCCTGATCCATTCAATCTACATTCATTGCCCACTCAAAAAGGAGTTGTTCTCTCAATGTCTCTATCCCAACATGAACAACTCCCTTTTTATTTCTATCTGCATTTGAAGGGATCATCCACAAGATGATTTAGCCAGATTTGGTTACAGACTAAATATGAAAATAGAAAAAGAAACAGAAATCCTTTTCTATTTTTGGCTACCTACTGGAACTTTATCATAAAAATCTTGCAATCTGGAAACAATTTTTTTTGTAATCTGGCGAAATCAGAACTGAGACGAATCCTAATTATTTTAGTTTACTTCTTACCCTGAGGTCAGTTTTACCATTAAATAATTTTCTAAATATTGAAGCGAATTTCTGAGGAATTTTGACCCTGAGATATGAAAATTGTCAGAATTTTGGCAGGCAGGCTGCAATAATATGAATTACATAATAGAGTTTTCCGTAAAGTCAGAAAAAACACAGCACCAGAACCCTGAGTTCCGTCCAAAACCAGGTGAGATTGAAAAAAAAACAACCTGCAAAAAAGTACTCAGAAACTCACCATTTTATTTCATTTTGTGGTAAACTGAGTTTCATCCTGTTTTGACCCAACTCTTTCCTTTTTCCAACTACTATAATTACCTCGACCCTTGTGCATAAAATGCTGAGTTTCAGAATTTCATACCCAGATCCAATAAAACTTCCTCATTACTTTGCAGACCTCACTCAAAGAGCCAGATAGGGGGTGAGAAGGAGGCCCAAAGACAAGGTGACTTTGATCAAAACTCTATTAATTCCAAATCTACAAGATGAATTCATTTTTTTACATAATTATTGTGAGCTAAAGCACATCCCCATCATACTTCCTTGGATTGTCCCTTGAGGTAAAAATTGGTTACATAAGTACTACCTCCTAATGCCCTTGAAGCTTTATGTATGAGGTGATGGCCAATAAGCCAATTCTGAACAATGGCCATTATTTGACCAAACTAGCCCTAGGGAGGGATTCCGCCTCCCGCCACATCACTAGGAACTTTGTCAACTATTTGCTAGACCTCCCCATGTTCTATGTGTTGGTTGCATGTATCTACTATGGAAATGGCAATTGACTCCAATGAGCTTAGGGTGAAGGCAGAATCTCTCCGACTAGAGTAGAGTGCGGTTTTTCTTACATATTAGGCCTCATGTCATGAGGTAAAATCTGTGGTTTCATACGGGGTTTCATCCATAGTGATGTAAAATATGTGGCATTCATATGGATAGTATATTCATGTTCCAATTCATGTGATGGGCCATGATGCTTCCCAATTTTATTTTCTTTTTTGGTTGCAATGAGCCATTTTGATTGGCCCATCACAAAAGAAAATTGAAACTTTGAAGGCTCCCCCAAAATAGAGGTTTCCATTGGAGGATGAAGTGCCTCCCCCTCTATAGATGAGAAACAGGAGAACTTTGGGTAAAACTTATGGGATAAAAGTGTCCAGTGCTATTGGGAACATATTGAATTTCCTAGATTTACTTATATAACAACATTCATAACATACATACAAACATGTATATAGATTTGAGATCAATTTAACAAGTAAAAAATACCTTTAAAATTTTTAAAATATATAATTAGTGTTGTAAAGTACAAAGAAAACATTATTTATAAATTATTGAATGGATTTGAAGATGATGTATTTTGGAATTTTTTCTAATATAACAATTTAAATAATAATATAATGAAAATTTAAATATTTTTTAATTCCAAAATATTTTGAGAATAAGTACAAATTAGATAGTTACATAAGGGAATATTTTGGTTCATTATGTTGTGCTTAGACCCATGTTTATTTATTTTTTACTCAATATTTGCATGATTTGTTAAAGAATAATTATCAAAGTCAAACTAAATTCAAATTAAATGGAACACCGAAAAGCCGGGATTGGAGATGGCATGAACATTGCAGTTGAATGGAGGTGCACAACCTATGCATCGCATCCTTTCGACTTTTGTTTAGCCAACAAAGAAAAGAAATATTTTTTTATTCTTCGTTAACTTATTGTCTACTAACACACGCCCTTAGTTCGCCAAGACAAAGGTTGCTAAAGAGGCTCTAGGTCACTTTGCAGAGGAAAACCCCATCCATAGAGGTTGTTAGGATAGTTGATAGTAGGATAGGCATGTTTACTGCGATGAGGGGTACTTGGTTATATTCTAGGTATGTAGATAATCCAAATAAAGTAAATAATGGTATTCATGTTTTAGTTTTTGACATGTATGTAAACATTCCAAATTATTATCTCAAGTTTAACATTGCAAACAATTTATTCTTACATTCTTGAAAAATATAAATGTTTTTGCATAGCGGATTGTGAACTTTATGGTGAAAATTTATTACTATAATGTTTTGATGTGTTTATGATGGGTGTAAAATATATTGTTTTCATTAAAGAGAAGTTTTTTTTTTAAATCCAAAATTTGTTATATACATGTCTAAAATTATTTTGAAATTTATTTTCGTTATGCATATATGAGTTGTATAACTTCATTTACTCGATTTTATTATATTTAATCAAGTTCAACAATTAATACGAGATGACATATCAAAATGTCAAATGGGCAATTACATAATATACACTTTCTTACTACAAGAAAAATGATTTTTATGACTAGGAAATTTTGCGATTAAGGTCCAAATTTAATCATCTAGTCTTGTAAAAACACTAATCATTGCCATTGATTTGACTTAGTCATCTAAATGACTATGATTATGACTACATGATTAGTATTCATTTTGTTATATATAATTTATATTACTTAGATAACCTAGGTATTATATTGTATTAATAAAACCTATATATATATATATATATAGCCATACTACTTAAGTAATCATAGCCTAGGTATATTAAGCATAATGTACATAACTTAGATATACCTAAATATAACCTACATATAATGTTACATACATGTCATTGCCTAAGCATAACATTACATAGCCTACATTACCTAAATATATTCCTATATAATCTAATTAATATAGCCTATGTAGCTTATAAGTATAACCTACATGGCCTAGGCGTAGTTTAGGTTTCGCTTACATAACCTTGGTATAGTTGCACAAAGCTATACATATAACTTTCATATAGAGCCCTACAACTTAAATATACTTTAGATTTAACTTACATAACCTAGTTATAATCTAGGTACAGTTGTAAAAAGCCTACATATAACCTTTATATAACCTTAGGTATAGCCTAGGCACAACCTACATAGCATAGGTATAGCCGAAATGTAATCGTACATAACTTATATATAGCTTACATATATCCTTAAGTATATAACCTAGGCATATTTTACATAGCCTAGGTATAGCCCTAAATAGCCTAAGTATAACTTAAATATAACATATATAGCCAAAGTATAGCCTAGGTATAGGCCAACATAACCTATGTGTAACCTTAGAAATATAATATAGGCATAACACATATGGCCTAGATCTAACCTACATAGATTAATAATAGTTTAAATATAGTTTACATAACATAGGTATCACCATATATATTTTTTCCAATATTAAAAATGACAAAATAAATCATATTTAACAAATTCAACAAATAAAGGAATAAGTTTATGCACGAGTGGAGTGCCTAGTTATTATGTTGCCTTAACATAAAATTAAAGGAGTGTTGAGATTAATACCATAAGCAACAATAATAGTTGCATTATAGTTGTTGCATGGCACAACAAACCTTCCAACCTGTTTCTATTAACAATTTCATTAAAGAAAACAAACACAATTAGTGGGCAATTCCCACTTCACCAAAGAAGGTAAGAAAATTAAATCAAGTAGTAAGGTTTGAACCACTTCTTAATTTAAAAGCTAATTTTCCTTTAGCCGATTTGAAACATTTGAAATAAAGGTTGGATCTTCAAATCTTTCATCTGCAAAATTAGGTTTACTATTACATGTACAGTGATTTAAGAAGGAGAGGTAGAAAAAAATCCAAAAGAAAGTTGGATCTTGAACTACATTGTTCACCTTTATGCCTATCACAATGTTTTGGTCCTTGAACAAATCATACATGGGCTTGCATTTGGTTATCGATTCATAGAAAACTTCAAAACATTGGTTCCAAACACATACTTTCCAAAGCTTGGAATGGTGCATGTTAGTCATTGGTATTCAACTTAGTGATAAAAAATCATCCCAATCAATTTTAAACCATGGAAATACATCAAGAAATTAAGAACAATTTGTGATAATATGGCTTTCGACCAGTTTCATGACAATTGTGTTTTAAAACATGGGGACGAAATATGACAAATGTGTTTCAAAACATGGGGACACCATACATACATTGTTATTTGTGGGTTTAGGTCCTAGGGTAATAGTGAAAACTATAAAAAGAATGATGTGGAGACAACCCAAAAAGTTGAACTAAAGTTGTCAAAAAAAACACATTTGTTGAAACGAGCTTTATGGTGACTTTCGTAAGCCAATGATCATAGCTTGGAATAAAAGCACCAAATGCATGACAGAAAGCAAAACCACTAACAAGGAAAAGTTGAAAGATGTGTTAGGTGACAAAATACCACCCTTTATTCCAATTGCACTAAGAGTATTCCTTTTGTGAAAATAGTCTATGAACATGCCACAAACACAATACACAAAAATGTCAATATGTCCATTTTTTCGACTAAAAAAATGTTATTATCCACGCATATATGAAAAAGCAAGCACATGATGCAAAATGATACATGTTTTTGCATCTCAAGAATTCAATCAACGCTCCACTAAACATCATGAAACCTTTGACCAACAAGTTATGCCATCAAATAAACAAAGAATAAGAGCAGCCCATTACTACTTAAAAGGATATCACAACACAGTGAAACCTAAAACACAAGAAAACATAAAAGGTGCAACAAATAACTTACCATTTTTGGTGGCCGAACTTTTGCAAATTATTGGTAGAATAAAGCTTCACAATTCACCACTAGAATGCAAAGAAAGAAAAGAAGTCATGGTTCACAATAGAGGGGATGAGATGCAGAAGGGAAAAAAAATGTGGACAATGGGAAACGACGATCTATTCATTGATTCACAATAAACTTTAAATGGAAAAAACCAAAAAAACACCCAAGGAGGAAATGATGAACATGGTAGAAGAAAGGGAGAAATATGGCCAAATCCTTCCAAAATATGGACAACATGCAATTTCTAAGGAGGACCCCCAATTTCCAACCTAGGGTTGGGCATCACAAAGCAAGGGGAAAGACCATAGTAACTTAGATTCAAAGGAGCTTATTCAAAATTTGGGGTGAATGGGGTAGGGTGGAGAAGGAAAAAATAAACCCCATAGGCAAGAGGAACGAGTCTAGGAAAAGGGGTTCAACCTTTTTCTTCCCTCCAAGGAAAGGCAAGATCGTGGGTGGCAAGTTTGTTCCCCCCTTAGTACCCATGGTTCTAAAGTTGCCCCATGGTGATACCTAAATGAGGGTGTGGGAATCATGGAATTTTGTTATCGTGGTTTTTCATTTTTTTCCTTGTAGAGTATAAAGTCCAAACTTCAACTTTCATGAAAAATTGAATCTACCTAATTTTTGTTATAAGATTTTTAATTTATCTAGGCTTTTTACCTTAGGTTAGGATTTTTAGGTTGTCCAAGATGTCATTTTGGTTAATAGCCTCACATAGCCTAGGTATAACCTATATAACTTAGGCGTAACCAAGGTATAGCCTACATGGCTTAGGTGTAGCTACATAACCTAAGTATAACCCTAGGTATAATTTAAGTTAGCTTCAATATTAAACATGGGTAGCCTATGTAAGCTTAGTACCTAACTTCAGTTAAGATACTTTAAGAAGGTTATTTGAATAGATTAAAAAAAAAGGATAAGATAATTTGTTGACTTACTTTTTGGCATTAAAAACATGTGGTGCAATGGTTGAAAACTTGGCTATTGAATGTTGAGGTGAGCGCTTCAAGTCTTCAATCTTGCAACTTAATAAGCCTAGCAAACTTAGGTTAGGCTGCTAGGTTAGCCTACCTAGCCTAAGTTAAGTAACCATGGTAGACTACTTATGGGGTTAGTTTTTTTGCCTAGGTGCGTAAGGTGTCGAACCTAGTTGCCAAGGCACCTAAGTTCTTAGCCTAGGGTGTCATGCCTAAGCATTAGATCCATAGATGTGTAGGTATAGGTTTTCCATGTGGCAACTCCTCATTTAATGCCTAAAGTTTGCCACGTGGCAACATATCATTTGTGGCCTAGGCTTCCACATGGCAATACTTGAAATGGATGTTTATGTGTGCCACATGGCATCATCTCAATGGATACCTAGACTTGCCATTTTTTAAATTGATAATTTAATCCAATGGCATAGAAAGGTCAATGTGAACAATTGGATGACTTTTCATGACTATGTTGAATAGGATTGCAATCATGAAGACACTAGTTACATTTATGATTAAAGCCATGGAAAGGACTAATGGCAGAAACAACATGGCTAAATATGGATTATGTAGTCATGTAGTTACCAATGGTATATATGACAAAAAATGTAGTCATATATGTAATCATACAAACCATATTTTTGATCTAGAAAGTGTAAACAAGATAATGTGAACATTAATTAGATTATCTTATCAAAATTGAAACAACACTATGTCAAAATGTGTTTTTGAGGACTGTGTAAACAATTACAAGTTTATGGCATTTGTAATTACACATGAAAATATGGCTACTAATTCAAACATCTGTGTCGTAAATGCCACTTGTCACAAAATTGGCACCAATTGCAAATGTTATTTGTAGTTATCTTCCATGACTATAATCATATTTATCACAGTCATGAGGGCATATCCAATGGCTATAACTTTAATTTTAATTTAAAATATAAATATTTTTTCACTAATTTTTTATTGCCACATGGCAACCTAGGATACATTTAAGAAATTTATTGATCATTTTATGAATTACCATGTGACAACCTAGAAATTATGAACTTTTTTGCCCAATCATGTGATGCCATGTGGCAACCCCATAATTAAGATTTTCTTTTGCCCAGCCCTTTGTTAATCAAGACTAATGTTAGCCTAGGAAGCCTAGCCTATAGGAGCTAAGCGACCTAATGACGCGCCCCCAAGTCCCTAGTTAATCCCAAGTTGAGACTAGATTACTCAAGTTGCGGAAATGTGAAGGACTCGGGGCACGCTCCCAGCTCTCAACACTAAAAGGGGTAGAGGGGCATGCTGAAGCTCCGAGATTGGACTAGGAAGAGGACAAACTATTCACTTACTCGAACATGCATCAAACCAACCAACAAGTTGGTTAGTTCACCTTCTGGAGCACCCTTGGTGCTAGGACAAGCCACGGGCAACTCTGGACTCACTTGACTCACCACGGCCCGGACTCGGGGGAAGCCACCACCTTCCCCCATATAGTATACTTTGCGTCTCTCCGTGACACTTGCATCCGAATGACACTTTTTCCCGAGACTCCCAAAGTGGAGTCCCAAAATTGTCCCGGTTTGGACTCCTAGGACTTTGGGCGTTCATAATTTTTCGATCCGACCTCCAATTGGGACAAGGTCTAAAGCAAACTTGTAGCTCTCCTTGAGAGCTTTTCAACGGTGTGTCACACTTCACTTGCACACACCAGATCAGGTCGATTCTCAACTTTTAGTGGTCGGGAGTCAAACTGCCAGTTTGACTCCCGGCCCCTTCTTTCGACCATAACTTGTGCTGTAGATGTCCAAATGGCTCATGCGAAGCCATTTTGGACATGTACACTTCAAGACCTTTCTAACGATTTAAATAACACCTTGATGCAAGGTCTTTTGACCGCTGCAAACGCGTTCTGAGTTTTCCGGAGTCCCGAAGGACTCCCAAGTCCCACTTTCGGGAGTGTGAATGGCGACCTCACACTTGCTTCAAAGTGGGGTTGCGACACCTAACCTAGGTTAGACCAAAATTAGGTTAGGTTATGTTAGCCACCTTGGTTATGAACTTAAGTAATATATGGTGCATGGGAAAATTTGAACCCCTTGCCTTCATTTTGAGGTTCAACTTTTTAACCATTGCACCACACCATTTTTTTAATAATGAATATGTTTACCATAAATCTATAAACACTAACATTTTTTAGCCTAAGCTTCCCTAATTTAAACCTAAGTTAACCTAGTATAACTTAAAGCAACTTATGTATAATAACCTAAATTTAAATTAAGTTAAACTATATTTACATTGGTTATATTATGTCAAGTTAACTTATTTAGGCTTAACTTGGCAAAATTTGGCTAAACTTGGTTAAATTTCAAAATTTTGATTATTCGGTTAAACTTCGGGAACTTGGGGAATTTGGTTAAACTTGGCTATTTTGGTTAAAATTGTTTAAATTGACAACTAAAGTTGAAATGGATGAAATTTAACTACTTAGGAAAAACTTGGTTAAATTACATCAAATTAAGCTACTTAGGTTAAATTAAATTAAATTAAACTACTTAAGCTACACTTGGTTAAGTTAGGTCAAACTATGTTATTTAGGCTAAACTAAATTAAACTGAGATATTTAACTTAAACTTGGTTATTAAAATTAATTAGGTTAAATTGAAACTATTTTGGTTAAACTTGGGTAACTTGGGTAAAATTAGGTTATTTAAGCAAAACTAGGTTAAATTAAATTACTTAAGGTAAACTTAATTAAACTTGGTTATTTAGGGTAAATTAGAGTAAACTAGGTTAAACTAAATTAAATTTGACCAAACTTGGTTAAACTATATTAAATTAGGTTATTAAAGATACATTAAGGTAAACTAAACTATTTAGGTTGACTTTGGTTAAACTTGTTTAAATTATGTCATTAAGGTTCTATTAAAGAAAACTAAACTACTTAAGTTAAATTTGGTTAAACTTGGCTAATATAAGTTAAATTATGTTACATAGGCTAAATTAAGTTAAACTAAGCTTCTTAGGTTAAATTTGGTTAAGTTAAATGAAATTAAATTAAATATTGTAAAATTAAATTACATAAGTTAATTTCATTTCATTTTGATGAAAATGTTTTGTTAAGTTTGAATGTAGCATAGTTTAACCTAATTTAGTTTAAATAACTTAATTTAACCTATGCAATTTAGTTTAAATTAATTTAACATAAATAACATAATTTAGTCTAACTTAATTTAAATAATCTAAATAGCTAAATTTAACCAAATTTAACCAAGTTTGGCCTAAGTTGTATAATGTAACTTGATTTAGCCTAATTTCACCTATGTAGCTTAAATCAACCCAATTTAGTTTAGTTTAATTTAGTGAAATATAATTTAGCTACCTAGGCTAATTTTTTAAAAACTAGGTTAGATTATATTAAATTAAGTTTTTAATAGTTGGTGAAACAATGTTGATTGTTTCAACATGGCTAACTAATTATGTAGTAATAATTATAATCACAATACAATAAGTTCTTAAACATACAAATAGCTTTTAATGTCTACTTTTGAATGTGGATTTTTATTTCAAATAAGTGTCAAGTAGGTGTTAACAAATTAAAATTCATTTTTTAAAATAATTGATTTAAATATAGTTACTTTCATGCCCCAACTTAGTATATATCTATTTCATTACAAGTTCTAATGAAAAAGTACATTTGAACACATTATCCAATGAGTTTCAATTTTTTTTTTAATATAATTTTTAAACACATTTGCTTTTAGTTTTTAAGAATTAGAGTTTTATAAATTTAATAGAGCAAATGGACAATACTTTATAGATATTTTCAGTTTTTTTTTGTTATTTTATTATAGTTATATGAATGACACAAGGTTTAAGTGGAGATGTTTACTTTTTATGTATATTTTATCTTATATTAACTTGGCTTTTGATTATGTCATTGTAATGTCCTTCACCTCAAATGTTATAAAAGTTTTTTTTTTTTTTGTGGGTGCAAGACACTAAAAAGTTACATGTTTCATACACTTATAATATCCAATACTAATTATTGATGTTTTCAATATTCTCATTTAGTGAAAATATTGATTACCACACATACAAGCAAACTCTTATATTTTTGAATAAAACTTTTGCAAACAATTTTATTTTTTTAAAATCATCTTTCGAAGCATCTTAAGTTTATTTTATTAGAATTAAAGTGTATTTAAATCTAATTAGATCTAAGTATATTTAAACTTACGTACACATAAATTGTTGCAACCTTATTTTAGGTGCACAACCAATTTAACCTAGGATAGGGAATAAATTATTTTTCCCAAGATGAAAATAAGTTGAATGGTTTGAAGTGGAATCAAATCAAACAAGGGACTAAAACCTAGAATAAGTGAAAGAAAGGGGAAACACACTTTCACATTAAATGAAAGTGTGTGATAGTGAAAGGAAGGCATTTTTAAGACTTTCAAGTTGAACCCACATTTTGCAAATTAAAAGTGCTTGTCGTGATGAGTTAATTTTATGTACATGACCTAAATTGAAGCATGAAAAGGGAAACAATTTGAAAGAGAAGTTAAGTTGTCTTGGGAATAAAACACATTATGTAATTACGAAAGAGTGTAAGAGAGCAAGTCAAGTTAGTACTTTTTGGGAGTCCACTTGGGAGTTGGGAGTCTTAAAATGTTTTTGAATTTTGAAATAAGGTTTGGGGGATCAAAATTTGTCCAAATTGAGCCTTATTAAAACCATTAAAGAAGTCTTGAAGGGTGTTAATTGATTGCAAAATATAGTCCTAAGCAACTTTTTGCAATTTTTTGGTTGGAAAATATTATTTAAGTATAATAATTTCAAATGATTATAACATTCTTCTAAATGCAAAATGATTTTAAACGCAATAAGAAAATCATAATTCCAAAAGGTGGAATAAATGTAATTAAATTTGCATGTTATTTTATAAATATTGTGCGTTTATTTCAAACATCACACCCTCCTTCTAGCACGTGAAAATTATGATGTTACATACCCCACATTGCAAAATCAATTATGTCACGGATAGGTAACACTTATGTGCATTTTTTGACACATGTATTGGCCTTAATAAAATCAACAACTATTAAGATGTTTGCAAGTTGATTGAATTGAAAAAAATTCACCACCTTTTGAAATATCCTTTTGTTTTCTAAAAGATTTTGTGACTTTTCTACATCTATTCAAAATGATTTGTATGGTCAAATTTGGTTCATAGAAGCCATTTTGGGATGTAACGATTGCTTAATTTTCATTATGGCAATGGTTACCTAAATTGATGTTGGAAATTTTGAAAAAACTTGTACAACAATATTCCTAATGTTTTATGAAAATGTTTTGTTAAATTGGAAATGAATATAATGAATATGGAATACCTTAAAGCATTATTTAAACAATGTAATAATAATAATTTGTTATTTGAAGGATTAAAAAAAAATCAAATGATGTGAAAATGTTATTTTTATGCGAAATGTCCTTTATATTATATTATAATGCAACATCTTCTTGGGTCATTAAAAATAAAATAAATTTGATTTTTAAATCTTAATCTTAAATAAAATTTATAAAATATTCTATTTTTAAGGACACAATCGTTCATAAAAGTGGCTCATATTAGCAAAATTAGATCTTGAATTAATGCCTTATATATATATATATATTTAAAAACTTTGACAATGAAATGGTATAAAAGTTGCACACATGGTTTATTTGACCAATTTGGATGTCATGTCAACAAATTCTACAATGTGATTATTATTATAATAATGATTTCAGATTGTTAAATATTAATATTGAAATTTATTTTAAAGGATTTGGTTTGAAGATCAAAACTTGAATATATTTATATGATGTATGCCTTCATTTTGCTAACTTAAAAAATCATAAGAGCCATGGACTTTGAAATGGCCATTTGATTTATGTTGTGTTAGTTAAGGACTTGCAAATTAGTTAGAAATTAATATATATAAGAACAAAAACAAGTTTCAAAGATTTCACACAATTTTAATTTGTACATTATTGTTTGTGAATTTTTTTGGTCATTGAGAACATTTATGTTTTTCAAAATTCTATATTATTTTAAATTAAAAATCTTCCTTGGATTTATGCACACATGTACAAAATAATAATATATAAATGGGATCAAACATGAATGAACTTTTTTAATATATTAAAATCAATGCATTTTTGTTTCGTAACTATTTAATCATCCAAAAGTTTTTTTAAAAAATAAAGGAAATGGACTTATGAAGATGTATTATATCTATCATGCATACACCCTAATGCCCAATATGTTGGCTTTTATGTTGTATTCGCCTTATTCTTTGGTGAGTATTATGAATTACATGCTAAAGTTAATAAAAGGTGCCAAATGTTAAAGTTTTGAATTGTGGATGTAAGTTTCCTCCAATTGGGATTATATAATGCATAAGTTATGAATGGGCCATGGGTATGTTTATGATGTACACATGTATAACAAAACTTGTTTCTCATTGAAAATTACACTAATATTTAGTTTGAACTAAACATCCAGTAAACATTTGAATTAGATTTAACACTAGGCCCTTTGACTTTTTCTTTTTTTCATCCATTTGAACTTAATTCTTCAAGTCAAAAATTTAATTTATATATAAGCCATTGGTGATATGATAAATTTGATCAAACTTTTTACATGGTTTACAAACATGGTATAATCATATCTAATCACTTGTTTTTGTAAGTATTACAAAGATTAAAAATCATTTCAATTGTTTTTAGAATACTTTTTCATTTTTATATATATTATTACATTCTTTTGGGGGCACAAATGTACTTTACATCACATCATATAAAATCAAAAAATGCAAATTTTCCAACCATTTAATTCTTTTGTGTTTTGGTCCCACTATCATATGCAAAAATTTATGAAAATCCTTCTTAGTAATGACATGGTTAAAGTTTTAGAATGGGCATCCCAAAAAAATGCAATGTGATTACATAAATAGGTTTTCATAATGTTCCATTTAAATAGTTTGGAGTCGAACTAACAATTCAATTTTCAACCATTAAAATATTTGATAGAAGAATCAAATCACATTTGATTTTAGTGTGGCATATGTCATTGAAAAGCTCTTCTCTTGAAGGTTATAACTATTTTTAGGAAATCGTTTGAATTGGAATCCATATGAAGGAGTTATGAGTTTGCAAAATAACTAGATTCATGACTTGGGAATTTATGCCACTTGATGTAATCCATGTTTCTATCTACAAAATATAGGGTGCATGTACGGTTGAATGATTGATTTTTGAAAAAAATTCACACAAAGTCCATTTTATAGTGTTAAATGGTAATAAAATCCATCTATTAAAAAAATCATATTAATATGAGCTAAACTATAGATTCCAAGAATGTGCACTCGAGAAAAAAATTGAAAATCAAAGAAAAACAATAATGTGAATGTGTTTTGAATACAACTTCATTTGTGTTCCATTTGTAATAGTTCAACTTTTTTATTGGTTTGTGCATATTTATTTCACCTTGAATTTAAAAAAAATTAGCTTGTATTTATCCCATCCTAGAGTTGGTATGCTTTTTTTGTTTTTGAAAATTAAGGAATGTGCTTTATGTTTGCATTTTGTTGCAAAACCAAGAATCGACAAGGTTTCTTTACCCCCAATACCAATTCACAAACTTGACAGTGTTTCATTGTATGTAACATAAACACAACTTGAAAACTACTTCACTTTTCAATTTTAATGAAAGAAACATACCATTTGCACTATGTACCAAAAGGAAGTTTAGTTTCAAGCATTGGTTAATTATTAATAATTAACTTGAAGCATTAAACAAATGTTATGAAAAAATGGTTAGAAATTGAGTTTGACAATAAAAAAATCAATGTGTTGTTAAAAAATGATCAAAACAATTAATCTATTGTCATTCAACATAGAAATTGTTTAAGACATCAAGGTAATATGAGAACTTTTGAAAACATGTTTCATTTGTAGTCAACATCCAAAACATACTTTCATCGATTAAAATTGGTTGTTGATAATTTTCAACAGAAACCTCATTATTACAAAATGTGGGTGTCGTTCACTAGTCCCTAATCATTAGACTAGTGAATTCACTACATTCCCACTAGGTCCTATTCATTGGGACCAATGAATTCACTCAAATCCAATGAAATCATTTGCTATACAAGGACATTTTTTATTGTAATGCCTCCAATTTTCAATAATTTAAATGCATAATTTAATAAATAAAATATTTTGCAATCCATTCATAATTTGTAATACATTTAATAAAATTGTTTCAAATCCAAAATAAGATTTTTGAAATAAAAATTGGATGGTTGTACAATGAATATATTGAATTAGATAATTAAATTGAAAACAATATCAAAACCATGTGTTCAAATATAAACATCATATCCATTTGTATTGTTCATTGTTAAAAAACATGTATGATCTCTTTGATTTGTTTAGTTATTTCAATTGTTACATCATATAATATCATATAATTTCTCAAGTTGATTGAAATAATCATTGCATAAAAACTTATTTATAAAAACATGCATTTAACCCTAAATAAATAATGGCTAGGTAGGTTAAGTAGGTAGGTAAGCATAGGCAGGTAAGATAAAGGTAGGCTATTTACTTAACTTAGTTGTGTGCATAGCCTAACCTATTTACCTAATTTAACCTATTTTAACTTCACCTACCTTTTTATAACCCAATGTAACATAATTTACTGATAAAGCCTAGGCTTATAATTAATTAACATGGGCCAAGTAGTTCACTAACCAACCTACTACCTTGTTTAACTAGCTTATCAATGCACCTATACCTATTTGAACTAGTTACTTTATTTGCCTAGTTTGGTTACTTATTGACCCAACCATTACATACCTACCTATTTACTTACATAATACATAATAATCTAATCTACATACATAACTACCCACCTAAATCAAAAATCCATAACCTATGAATTATGAAACACCAACTTATTTATTTAATAATCTACATACTTAATTACCTATTGCTAGCCCCCAAACCTACTCATATAAACCTTTAGATATATATAACCTTAGATATATTATAGTAAACCTTGATATACATTTAGGGGATTTAGGTCCATATCCTTATTACTATTTTAAAAAATTATTTAAAAAAATTAATGTGATATATGTTGGGCTAGGTGGATGAAAATTCACCCACAATCCACCCCTTGGAAGGATTAGTTGCAATTAATTGTATTTCAAATCGTACATAGGACCAAAAATGTAAAAAACATAGTTGTAAAAATGACTAGTTGAAGTTGCATATATTACAAAATGCATGATTACATTCTAAAGGATGTCTTCTAATGTTACCTTCTCCACATAAAAAATAATCATAATTTTTGCTTGCAATAATAAAAAATATGAATTTGAAATTTGCAAGTAGGTCTACCTTGTTTATAGACATTTGATGTTCCTTTGATGGCACCTACTAATATCATAGTTCCATTTTCATGTAGCCTATTTTTCATGTTTGATAATTTCAACATCATAAACCTTGTTATCAACCTTGTTATAAGGTCCTACTTGATTGAACAATTGCATCATAATAATTCTATTATAATGTTTATATATATTTCCTTTCGTAGCTTTGCCCTTCTTTACATTGAAGTTCAATAATTTGTTAAAGTCATTTAATCAATTGCATAGTTAATATTCTTGTTGATGTTGCTTATAGTGGATCAAAACACACATGTCTTTAACAACATTTGAACAAATTTAAATATAAAAGTTTAATGTGTTCATAGGATGTTGGAATTTTTTTTGGTTGTACTAAACAATAATGTGAATCAACAAAGGAACTTCATTAGAAGTTTTTGTTATTTTATTTATTTATTAACAATTTTTTTCTCCTATAACCATGAAAGAATTATCAGAACTTAAATTGAAACATGAATTTAAGATTTGTGTTTATTTTGAAGATTAGATTACCATTTTTAAACTTTTTCTTTTTCTTTTTACACAAGGTAAACAAATAGTTATTATGTTTTTCATTCTTTTTGTTTTGTTGAGAGGTTTGGATGTGTGTACCTATGTAATGTTCTTTCAACTTATGTTCAATTCATGTAAGAGAAACTAACTATTGAATGTAAGCAAATTTGTTTATTCCAAAGGCCCTATTCAACAAGCAAAACCTAGTGTGTATAAAAACATTGAAACAATTAATAATCATCTTCTTCGATTTAAAGTCACCTTTAGTGACAATAGAGATGTCTTTCAATTGTTTTTTACTAAAGACTTTGTTTTTGTTTGTTTGTTGCATGCAAATGTCTTTTCGTCTATTGTTTAATAAGGCAAAATAAACCTAAAATCATTTGACTTCATTGGACATCTTTTTAAAAAATTTCATTCAAGAAACAACATGGCTATTTATGGAGCTAGAAAAGTTGACCCCCATAAGTAATTTTTACAAATCAATCCTCAATCAATGGTGACATTTCACAATTAGGTTGGGTTATTTGTATTGTGACTTGAATAACATAATTAAACTTATTCTCATCATATTCCCCATTAAAAGCCTTATACACGAAATAACCTCTAAAAACAATAAGGGGGAAAATGGGACAAGAGGATAAAAATAAGAAGTGTATATTTCTGAATAATTTATTAATTGTTGTTAGTGAATGAAAATTTAAATGTTGAAATACCCACCCATTAGAAGATGCCAAATAATTCTTAATTATGAACTTTGTTTTAGCATCTTATGCAAGGTTTGATGAATCTTTTGCAAATAATTTTTTAAAAAAAAACATAATATTGTCCTAAATGCTAAGAAGTAGGTTGTTAATAGGTTCAAACCAATGTTGGTCTAGTATTAGGTTTTGAAGATATTGAATGGTTCCTGGTATTAGGTTTGTTTTTATTTTACCCTAGGTAGGGGGTTTAAATTTATTAACAATTTTTTTTTTTGATACTAGAATGTTATCAATAATAACATATTTGTTATTAAACAAACCGGTATCAATGCAAGTATTAGGCACAAGGCAGGGGGCTAAATATCAACCCAGATATAGGTATTAGGTTTAGGGTTTTTTTGGTCAAAGTGAGTTTGACCACAAGTAAGAAAAAAAACTAGCAAAACAAGCAAACATTATGCATTGAAAAAAAAACAAGGAAAATTTTGGAGCTTGGAAAGAATGTAAAGTGTTGGGTTTTATAAAGAAGTGCCATGTACAAAATCTCAGTGCAAAATCTAAGTAGATATGTAGCCCATTTAAGATCATCTAACATAAAAAATCTTCATGGGTTTTATAGAGGAATGTCATCTACAAAATTTGAATTCAAAATTTGAGTAGATATGTAACCCATCTAAGATCATTTAACATTAAGAATCCTTGTCTAGGATTCTATCTCTTCCAAATAGCCTGCATTTTCAAGCAAATCTTCATTTTCTTCCAATAACCATAAAAAATTTAATTAATTTGTCTCCATCAACAAGCTTGCAATCAAGATGTGCATCTAAAGGCCAATTTTTGTATATCATGATAAGCTTGTCAAGATTCTCAACTCCAAGGTGACATCATCACAAACTAATGAACACACCTACAACTAAGAACATCCGTTCAATTTTAATTTGTGAACTTGGGATGCTTATAATCTGTCATGGCAAAAAACTCATGTTTGGAAACCTAGACTCATTAGCAACCCACCACATTAATGGATCAACAAAATCTACATTTTCCACATGGAATTTGTGAAACAAAGACAATTCAACTTTGAGAAGACCTTCAATAACTTCTTGAGTTGAAGTTATTGCCCTGAACAATCCACATGAAATTGAAGGTTGTTCTAGTGGTGGAGGATCTAAGCTTGTAGTTTGACCTAGATTTAAAAAACCCATAACAATTTTCAACATGGGCATCATAATCAAATCATCATATTGTTGCATTAATGTGGCAACTTGATCCCTGCCAATGTAATCCATGATGCAATCCATGCCTTTGAAGCATGGATCTAGCATCAAAGCAAACATATTATGAGATTTGTTTTGAGAGAAGGTTTCTACAAAACCCATAAAAGGACACAACATATTAATGACTTCAACAACCATTCTACCATACAAGATTTATATCTCTTGATCAATTTCGCCACATTGAAGAAGAGGAACAACAATAGCCCGATGTGCATACTCCCTTCTCATTGTCCCCATGATCGCCAAAACAACAAACAATGCACGAAATAGTAACCAATACCCTATGTGTTGATTCAACAAACATTGATGAACAACTGGGTTTAGGGTTTTAATTACTTCTTGAGCAATAATCCACGTCAGCCCACTGGGAACCTTAACTTGTAGAGTTAAACGTTGTTGGGTGTAATAAATGTTGATAACATTTGCATATTCCAAGGTTTCTTGGAATAAAATTACCTTGAAGCAAAATGTGTTTTCATTGGGGTTTTGAATTTTATGTGTTGCATGCTAGCTTCATGGCAAGCATTTCCCACTCAAGTTTGCCCTTACCAGACTTTTTAGTCAAGGTAATTATGTTTTGGAGAACAGCTTGTGCATCTTTCAAACTAACTTCCTTCATGCTCACACCCACCTTAACTTCATTCGTGGCATACTAACATGCCTTTGACATAACATGACCAAAACATAAGCTAGCAAATGGTTGAGGTGACTACAGAAGTTCACATGACACAACATAAGCAAGGGCAATTGTGAGAGAATTCAAGTTAGCTTTTTAATCCTTGACATATGCAATGAATTTATTTGTCAAGTTGAATTTTGCCAACAAAACTTTCACTTGTTTTGTAAGAGTTGCACGAAAAATATCAAATATTTCAAACAATCCAATAATAATATGATAAGGAGCCTAACTTGGGTTAGTGAAATTGATGACCAAAGCAAAAGTGTCATAACTTGACCTCAACATCCATAGATTAAATGTTATTATCATAGTTACACATTGAGCAATGGCAGGGAACACATAAGTTGCCATGGTTTTCTATAGCAAAATAGGAAGTTGTTCACAAACAAGTTGTTTCCAAGAAGGAAATTAAACTTGACCACAAAGGCACAACAGCATTCGCTTCAACCAAAGGCTTTCCACAATAGACAAAGGCACGTATCCTCTAGTAATAATCAAAACCAAATCCTCAATAAACCCCATTTGAATAAGGTTAGATTTTTTTGTAAGGCCTCACACTTCCAAAAAATTAGTGATGGTTGTAGGTGTGGCAGATGCCCTCTGCTTGCATTTCTATCTTTTACCACCATTTCTTCCCTCTACATAAGAGTATTTATGCAAAAGAAACTTTTGCAAATCCGAGTTATGTTCATTTGCAACATGTTTTTGCATGATGTAATGCATGCTTAGGGTTGTAAGTTATAAATCCTTTCCAAGACTTGGTTGAACTTTGTAAACTTGAAGAATTCTCAAAAGAATGACACATCACACACTTCATGAATTGCATCCCTTGCATGTCAACTTCAATAGTGTTGTCATTCAACACAAACTAGGCACACAATTTTGCTATGCAATGAAAAGGAACCTAAAAATTTACATTGGTGGTGACTTAAACTAATTACTACCTCCAAAACGCTTCTTCTTTAGCTCGTCACTTTTCATTAGCTATTGTTTCAATCTCCTGCAACACCTCTTTTGACAAAATCAAGTTTTCAAGTTTGTTGATAACCACATCATTAGACCTTGTATTATGAAGCTCTTTTAGATAATAAATGTCCATGAACTCAAATCGAGTAGACACAATTTGTAAAATAAGAAAATGAAGAAAATTGTAAAATAACAAACAAAGGTGATAATAAAAGCTTTAATGCACCCAGTTCGGGACAACCAAAGACCCCAAGAAACTTCAATAGAAAGCTTCAATAAACCCAAAAGGACAACCATAAACCTAGAGCTTCAATAGAAAGCTTCAACAAACCTAAAAGGATAACTAGTTGAGACCCTAAAACATCAACATAAAGTCTTAAAACACTGACAACTTGATGTGAAACTTCAATGAAAAGGTTCAAAACACCAACAATAATGATGTAAAAGTTCAATGCAAACTCTCAAAGCATGTAGAAGGCCGATTAAAGGCCTTGTAGTTTCAACACGAAGCTTCAACACACCTGACCAAAGACCTTCAAGCTTTAATGCACAAGAACACATAAGCCTAGAACTTCAACGCAAAACTTCAACTCACAAGTTGACTAAAGACCTTGGAACTTCAACACAAATCTTCAATGCACCAAAGTAGAGAGCTTGGAACTTTAACGCAAAATTTCAACACACAAGTTGACCGGAGACCCTAGGGGATTTCAATGTGAAGTTTCAATGCACCAAAGTAGAGAACTTGGAGCCTCAACACAAAGCTTCAACACATTTGACTAAAAACCTTGGAATTTCAATATAAAGTTTCAACACATTAGAGCAGAGAAGTTGGAGCTTTAACACAACGCTTCAACACACTTGACAAGAAATCTTTGAGCTTCAATGCACTAAAGCAAAGACCTTGGAACTTCAACGCACCTTATTAGAGAACCTAGAGTTTGAAAACAAAACTTCAATGCAACCAAAGGACAACCAGAGACCCTAGAGCTTCAACATGAAGCTTCAACACACCTAATCAAAGAACTTGGAGCTTCAAAACAAAACTTCAATGCATCCAGAAGATAATTAAAGACCTTGAAGTGTCAACACGATATAACTTCAATGCACCTAACCAAATTGAAACCTTGGAGTTGAATAACGCGAAATTTCAATGCATCTAGAGGTTGACCAAAGGCTTTAGAATTTCAACGCAAAGTTTCAACTCACCCATAAAGATGACTAGAAATGATGAAAGCTGCAACGCATGAGAAGGACAACAAAAGACCATGAAAATTTCAATGTAGAGCACCAACACATAGTAGGATGACCAAAGAGCAAGGATTCAATGCAAAACTTCAATGCATCAAGAATGATGACTGGAAGTAGTGCTTCAATGAAGAGTTTAAATGAAAAGCTTACACTGTCACAAACCTTTTCGACTATCAACTCTCGACAACCTTGAATGTAGGAAGCACGTACAAAGTATAAAATAAAGAATTTCACCTTTAAGATGAATGTTTCCTTGTGATGGTGGTTGAAAGTTGGACGTAGGAAGGATCTTGCAAATCTTATGCTACTATCTCCAAAACACACACACTCACAAACCAACACCGCCTCCAAAAGGAACACTCATAATCCAGGATGGAGTAGAACCTTGATACTAGTTTCATGATATTGGAGTTCAAGAAAAAACATTAGGCCCTTGTATCATGTCAATTTTCTAAAACCCTAAACTTGCCTCTTCAAGTTAACCTTAACTTTTCCCCAAACCCTAAAACAAAAATACGATTCTTAGCCATAATGTATGAATTGTAATAACCTATAGATAGGATAGCTCATACCTTGGTGCATACCCGAATTTATACCCGGCATTTTGCTGATACCAAACCAACATTGCTTCAAACTCAACAATGAATAATAAAACATTCAAAAATTTTAATCTTTAAGCATGATGGTGAAAAACAAGAACACACATAAATCATGCAATAATCTATAAATATGTTTCAGATAAAGCTCATTAGGAGATATTTAACTTTTGCCTCACCCACTTGCTTCTTACCCCATGCCCCCAAAGCCTTCATGTTGCCCCTTGTGTTCCTTCCCTTGGCTTTGGGAGGCCAGAAAATGAAGATAGGTAGGTAAATAAAATATCACTCTTCCTTTTGCCTTTTGTTCCTTTTCCCTTTAGTTGTTTGCTTGGCTTTGGGAGGTCAAAAAACAAAGAGAGATAGGTAGGTAGATAAATACTCTCTTTCTTGTGCTATTTCTTCCTCTACCCCTTGAGTTGCTTGCTTTTGGCCTCAGGAGGGCAAAGAAATAGAGATAGGCAAGCACGTAAATAAATACTAATCCCCTCTTTTCTTTGCTATTTTCTTCCTAACCTCTTGGTGGTGCTCACTTGGCTTTAGGGAGGCCAAAGAATAAAGATAGGTAGGTATATACATATGTTTTCTTCCTCATCCCCTTTTGTTGCTTGCTTAGGCTTTGGGAGGTCAAAAAAAAGTAGAGAGAAGGGTAATAGATAGGTAGGTAGATGGGTAGGTAGATAAACATGTTTTTTTTTTTCCTGGGCACCTTTTGATACTTGCTTGCCTTTGGGAGGCCCAAAAATAGAGATAGGTAGGTAGGTAAATAGAGACTCCTCTTTTCTTTGCTATTTTCTCACAGGCACACTTGCACACTTTTGCTTTGGTTTTGGAAAGGCCAAAAGAATAGAGAAAGTTAGGGAGATAGGTAGATACCCCTTGTTTTCTTTGGGATGGAGGGGGGGGGAGAGGGGGCA
>Ga0209611_10001470_pt1 | contig 40302 bp, 27 predicted proteins | sample S1TSphgellanicum_3_FD_187693 | JGI IMG/M metagenome (GOLD analysis project Ga0209611, IMG submission 187693) | Host-associated microbial communities from peat moss isolated from Minnesota, USA - S1T2_Fc - Sphagnum magellanicum MG (SPAdes) (version 2) | ecosystem: Host-associated > Plants > Peat... | reverse complement strand
TTTGGTGGGGCGGGTGGGCGGGTGGGGGGGTGGTGGGGACAGCACCGTATAAAGCACTTGTAAGTAACAGCTCCCAAACACATGGTAGAAATAGGTTTGTCCTCATGAGTGAGGTGGCACGCAACGGACACAAATTGTCATGGAAATAGGCCAAAGTGATGTCGGACGGGGAGATTTTTTGTTATGTATTATTATTATATGATCCGGGTGACCACCCATAGAACATTGGCAGAAAAAAAATAAAAATAAAAAATGAGCTACTGCAACAAACATCATTACGATGCTCTCTCTCTCGACTATTGAAAGACGGACGGATTGTGAGAATTTTGGGTTCCGGACATTGACTCACATAACTAGAGTGGTGTTCTCGGTGTTCTCCAACATTGATTCACCTAACTAGAGTTACAACCGGTGTTCCCCACGTTGATTCACATAACTAGGGTGGTGTTCTCCAACGTTGATTCACCTAACTAGAGTTTATTATTAAATGCCTAACATCTCATTGCCAAGCAAAATAAAGATAACTTTTTTTCTTTTTTTATTATTATTTTACAATCCTCAACCACTAGCAATTTATTTCAATAATAATTTTTTTGAGGAACTAATAATACATGGGTGGTTTTTAATAAAATTTTGGTAATTTTTTAAAAATTAAATTTGCATAATTTTTCGTATGGTCATCCTTGGACAATTTCAAAATCATTTTCAAGTATAATTATTTCTTATTTTATAAATTATTTCACTCCTTTCCTTTCTCACCAACATGAATATGAAAAGGCAAAATTAACTTTTTTTTTCATGTTTATAATATTCATATTAATTGAAATTAAATTTGACATTGACATAAATAATGATGAATTATTGATAATCGTATGGGAACGTGATAAGAAAAGAAAATATCATTGATAACGCATAGTAATGTAGAGCCCAAGTTTTTTCTTTTATTATGATTGAATAATGTAAATTTATTTTTTCTTAGAAATTTTTTTTGTGATTGAAAAAGAAAAGTTTCAATAAAATTGCTTATCAAACAATAAATAATCAATTTAAATCTCATTTTTAAGAAAATCAATTAAGCATAAAATTTCTTAGAAAGGTCAAAACTTTGATGCTCCAAAAAGTTGATTACCTTACCTCAAGGTTAGTTTTTGTCATTAAATAATCCTCAAAATAAAGAAATGAATTTTGGTGAAAATATGAAGTTAACATGTTGAAAATCATCATAATTATCATAGGCTACACTCCAAATAATTTCACAATTCTTGTGACAATATCACAATAAACCATGGAAAATCCAATAACTTTAAATTTTTAAAATGAATTAATTTTTTTGAAAAATAATAATAATTTGGTTTTGTCAATGTGAAAATTGACCCTAGGCTATGGTATATATTGTTTTTGTGTTTCAATAATAATTATGCAACATCAAAATATAGTGCACCTTTTTACACTTAGAAAAAATGAATTGCCATTTTTGTTCCACCCTAGAATGCTTCTAACTCTAAGCGAGGTTGATTTCTTGTTGTGCACAAATGACTACCCATTTTACCAAACACATTATTCAAAATGAACATTGACATTATTTTTGATTACGAGATGTTTTAAAGCCCATGATCAAACATATAATCTTTTTTTTCCCTGAGTGCCCGGTGTTGAATTTCCAACCAAGAGTAATTTAAAGCCAATTTAGGGTAATAGGATCAATTTTTTAACTGGGCATTTGGTCACCTGTGATGAGTGTTCGGTGAAAGACGATTCTATCCTATGCAGGTAGAAAAGGGCAGGGCATTTACCTTGGAATAATTGCACACATTTTCTATCAAGTAATGTTGAGGATTGGGACATTACATGTCGTAAAGATTGGGTGGTCTTTTTTGCAAAACAAGGGACACTATGAAAAAGGGAAAGGTTTTTTTTATTTTTTAAAAAAACTGTTCATCCACAATATGGGAGAACGTTCCAAAAACCAGAATGTTCACCTGCTTTGCAGTGGACCAATTATGCCTTATAATAGCACCTCTATTAACATCCATGTGAAGGTTCCATATAGAGGGCCTTCCAGATTTTCGACCAACCCTAATTTTCGAGCAGTCCTTTCAATCTGAATTTCTCAAATACCTAGAATCGATGGGTATTGCAAAAATCAAAGACTTGACCCACACTAGTTGATACTAAACCAACACTGGAAGAAAGGCTAAGAATACATGATCTGTGTCCTTTGGATCACTACAAAGTGAGGATACGCCATTCATCCAGTGTAAGAGCATCTCCACCGGTGCTCAGTATGTTACTCTGGATAATAAAATTAAATGTCTAAGTTTACCTTTTTTTTTTTGGGCAACCCCACCAATAAAAATGTATTTGGAACTGCATTTATGTGGGGGACTACTGATAGCAAACCACCTGGACCGATCGTTATAATCGACCAATGAGAAATACTGAGCGATAGTCAGGTCCAATTTATTACACTCTTTTTTGGAGGTGCACAACTGTTTTGCGCCTTTCACCAGCCAAATTTGGTGCAGAAAAACCAATTTCTTGAGCTAAACTGGCACATTTAGGCTTTTTCGCAACAAATTTTACTGTGTGGAGTCACATACTGAGCACCAGTGGAGATGCTGTAAGAGCATCTACAGTGGTGCTCGGTATGTGATCCTGCACAGTACAGTTGGATGAAGAAAAGTCAAAAAATGCCATTTTGGCTCAGCATAATTGAACAGTTTGCTGGTGGCTGGTAAAAGGCGCAGCAACCACGTGCACCTACAGAAAAGAGTATAATAAATACGATCTCACTACTGATCGGTATTTCTGACTGGCCCATCATAATGATTGGTCCAAGTGGGTTGCTGTTAGTAGTTATTTGCTGTCCCAGTTTCAGTTTTAAGGGTGGGGTTGCAAAAAAGTAAATAACTAAACTTGGATGTGAAAAATAATTTTGCATGGTCGGATACTGAGTACCGCTGGAGATGCTCTAGAAGACACTAAACAAAATCTTTCTGCAAGGCATCCAGTGCCAATGAGATTGTGCTACTTTGCTTCCATCAGGTTCCCAAGATCTTCAGTCTGCACAACAAATCATATCATCAACAAAAATACTTATGGCAAACAACCATACAATATAAATGATTTGTTCGGAGGTTTTCTATCACATTTTCCAGAAGGCAACAAGAAGAACTCTCTGAATCATGATTCCAACTACTAGGTTATACTCATGAAGAAAATGTCTAGCAAAGTGTAGAACTTGGTAGAAAACTACACTTAGACTACAAGGCAAATTCACCCATTCACAAATCCATGATTTCTCTGGATTGTAACAATCTCTTTGTATCACAATAGAGTTATCCGCAAAGTCAGCCAACACTTTGCCAAAATGACGATACAAACTCTCAAGTTGGAACTCTCAAGTTAGAACTCTACAAACCCTCAAGTTGGAAGAACTCTCAAGTTTGAACTCTACGAACCCTCAAGTTGGAAGAACTCTCAAGTTTGAACTCTACAAACCCTCAAGTTGGAAGAACTCTCAAGTTAAAACTCTACAAACTCTCCAGTTGGAACTCTCAAGTTTGAACTATCGAGGATGTGAAAATAAGTTTGTTGTGGAAAAATACACTACTACAAAGCATCAGCTCATCAATCAAGATCCCTTCATCAATCGAAATTCCTTCTGCCACCACCAAAATTGAGGATCGCTTTAACCATATCTTTTAATCTCATCTTCCAATTCACTCCTTGTACACTGCTAATTCATGCTGAATTTAGAGACCACCCAAGAATTCATAAGCGAATTTTTTGATTTCAATTCAACTGGGGATGATGAAATAGGGATTTGAAGGTCAAACTAGAGCCCAAACACAAGGTGACTTTATATGAATAATTTCAATGAATGAACTCATTCTCCTACTTACTTCATCTAGCCTAATTGTGTTGGGATTGTGTTGTTATTAAGTTCAACATTTGGTTCCTTCATTCACCATTATTTGAGTAGTTCTAGTTGTGCTTATGTTGTTGATAGATTCAAATCTTTGGTTCCTTCTTTTATTAGGGTTTTGTGATGTCATGATCATTTCATTTGGTATTCAATCCAATTTACATTGTGACCCTTTGCTTCATCCATCAATGACAAAAGTAGGTGAAAATTTTGACATTGAAATTCCCATTGCTAACATGAATTTTCAACAACCAATTTTCTCTCAAATGGTTCACCAATTTTAGTGTGATAAATGAACATAAAATTACTTTACTTTCATTTGAATACTAATTAAGTGCATAATTAAGTTGATTGCATGTTGTAAGAAGCTTTAATGTTCATTTTTCAAAATTCCACTTTTAACACAAATGATTTTGATATTTTCTAATTCTAATACATGAATCTTGAATTGAACATTAAACTTGGTTGCATGTAAACTAGTTTCTAGGAAAACCTAGGTGGTGTCAAAATTGCAACTTGGAATTCTGAAAATAGTTGAACACATTTAAAAGTTATGTATATTATCATAAGAGATAAGAAGATGATCGCCAATGCATTCATTTTGTTAATTGTTGTTAGTTGTGGTGTTAGTTCATTTGTTGCTTTTAATTCTCATGTAAGTGTTTAAATTCAAACGAGAAACCTATATTCATAACAATGCTTATGTAAATGAATAAAGTATATTGACATTATTGCAAAGTGCTACATATCAACATGTAATTTAACTTACATTGCAAAATCCATATAAGATTTTTATTTTTTCTAAATGAAATATACTTTACACCTTGTGACCAATGATCTCTTTCAAAAACATGTGTCATTTTGTCAACAAATAAAATAATGTGAGAAAATTTTGGATATATATATATTAGTGTAAATTTCAACTATTTTTTCTAAATTTTGGGGGGAAAATTTGCAAATTCTCTAATAACAAAAAATAGGAAAAAAGAATGAAAAAAAGACCATGCTTATGATTTTAAAAGAGAGTAGTGTTATATCATCTACAACACCTCCACTTCCAACAATTCTTTTTGTGTTTATTTGGTTCATTTTTTTGTAATTGTTTGGCTACTTCACTAAACTAGCATATTGTTAACCTTTTGTCCTCAAAGAACATTTTCAAATTACATATTATCACATTTTCCTAGTGCATTTGTTCAAGATAATGCTAAACCTTCTTTAGTGAACACACATATAATTCCAATTTTCTTCCACTATGAAAAACTTACACACATTTTAATACAAATATCCATGCAAACTATCAAGGCAAACCAATCTTACTTGGTTTTCAATTTTGAGCAAGAATATAAAATTTTATAAAAAGAAAAGAAATTAGAATTCACATTTAATCTTGAGACCTTGATGACTGATGCAACCATATTGCTCATAATTAGACTATGGTCATTTTTAAAACTCTAACATATTTCAATTCACATAGACTTTTCCATATAGAATCACAATAACCTTGTTATAGTATCAATCCCATCTAAAAAATGTTTATTATCATTTAATGTTATTTTTTAGAAAAAATTGTATTAAATATTAAGATATTTAAAAGTTACTTAAATAAAAATTAATTAATTTTAATTATCAAACATGGTAATCCATAATCATATAGATTATCCATGAAATCATTTTCACTTTCATTTATTCTAGAACATGATACTTAATTTTCATCTACTAAAATTCTAACATTTCTAACACCCATGATGTTTTTTTTTTGACAACCCTTTTGATTAAAACAATCTTTTGGGGCCTTAATTTTCAACATCCCCGTGACCCTTGGTTTCCAAAAATATAAAACATAAAACATTTTCAGCCCTAGTACTTTGTATTGTCCCTTGTGTATTTTTTATGCCCTTGTGCCCTACGACATCATATCCAATGCCTTCAAACTTTTATTGTTTGAAAAGGAAAAAATCATGTCCAACCAAGTGCCCTTGGTTGATCTAAATTTTTATTAAGGATGTTTGAATTTGGGAATGTTTGTTAAGTTAACATCCCATCTTGAGATGTCCTTTTAAGATCTTGGTTTAACAACAATCATAGTGATTTAAAAGCTCATTTTTTTTATAAAAAAAAATGTTAAACAAGTTAGATATGCATTAATTTTTAAATTAAAAAAAATTACAATGAGATATACATTCTATTGCTTCAAAAAGAAAGAAAGAAATATTTTTAAAAAAATTGTTTACCCATTCCTAGGAGAGGGTGGTTAGAAGGGGTAAAATAAAATGTCCAACCCCAACTTGGCTCCAAGTCATGATTGGAGATGATATTAAAAAATTGTTAGATACCACTTCTCATTGAATATATTGGACTTTCATATTATTTTATTCATAATTTTATTTTCAATATAAACCAAAAGTTATCATCATGTTAAATTCAAGGTTATCACTTGTTGGAGTTATGAACATTATGAAAGTTAGTCAACTTCAAATCCATTGAAGCATGTATGGACACAAAATGCACTTTGATGCATTAAAACATACCAAGACATGTTGTTCCTTTCATATTAAATAATTTAAGATATCTAGGACAATTTGAAATCACCATGTGTAGGTTTAGGATTCATGTCTCAAAACATAAATAATGTATTATCTAATAAGTCAATAAGCCTAAAAGTGTAGTCATTGAAAGAAAAGGTAAGATATAAATGCACTTGAGGGTGAATCATGCACTTATAAATAACATATGCAAAAGAAATTCGAAGTTTTCAAGACCGATAAATAATGATAGTACATTGAAAAACATGTTATTTATTGTTAACCTACAATTGATTTGATCAAAATATTAAATCTTTGAATAATGTAAAATCTTGAATTCGAGAGCTAGAGTTTGAACATGTTTCAACTACATAAAAAATGGGAAACTTTTATAATTAAAAAAATTGATAAACTTATATGATTTTTAAAGTTTTGCCCATATCTCAATTTGCACCCAACTTGCAAGCATTGGTATATTGCCCCGTAACCTAGATAATTTATTATTATTATTATTTGTTCCCATCTTCTTTCCTTTCCTTTTTCCTTTTTATGAACCTTCTATTGTAACAAGACATCCATTTTTCCATGCATTTAATTCAATAAAGGACACACATCGAAAAAAAGTTGCAACCCCTACAACATATTCATGGGATCTAAAATAATATATGATTTAATAGATTCATATTTTTTCAAGATCACTTAAGTACATTTAATTCATGTAATAAAAAGGTAATTTCAACACATGTTTGGAGAATAAAATGAAATTTGAAATTTTCATGTTAAGAATAAAATATTTTTGAGTATTCCAGAAGATAATTGTGTATTATTCTTCACATAAATAATATCTTCTAAAAAATTAAATTTGAAAAATTATAATATTCTTACAAATAACTTAATTAATGTCAAAGACACAAAGGTATTAAGGTAATATATAGAATTTAAATATGAAAATGACATCCATCTACAATATGCATGTTTATTCCATATCATCAAATTGTGCATGTTTTATAAAATGGTTTTCATTTTCTATCATCTTTTGCAATATCAATAATAGTTTTAAAGGTTTATAAGTTGCAAGGATATTTTAAATTTATACAATAAGAAATCATCAAATTCTTATAGTATATGTTTATTAGAATTTATCATCACACAATGACATTTGTAATTATGACAATGTCAATTGTCTACTCATAGGATCAATGATGTTTCAAATTAAAATTCTAATTAATGAATCGGCAAAAAAAACTATGAAAAGATCAAAAATTTAATCAATCATGAATACATAGAAGGATCATTTTTATTCAATAAAATATTTATGCAAAGGGCTTTCTATATGTTTGTAGTAAAAAAATTTGAGTTGTCAAACATGCCATTATCCCAACAAATTGTTACTAACCATTCATTTTGTCACAAGACATGCAAAAGTTGATTATTTATTCATATTATGTATGCAAATCTTGTAGCAACGATCATAGACATTTTGCATGTATTATAATGTTTTGTAAACACTCGTAAATCCTTATTCAATTTTGTTAAAAATTGATTTTACGAAACAACAAAATGTTAAATGTGAATTTCAGAAATAAAATTATTTTCAAGTATAACTTTTCCACCATTATTTGATCTTTTTTATATTATTTTCAAAAAAATTAATTTGTTGCTTCGTTATGTTTAATTAATTTGACATATATGTAGGTTTTAAGTGATTAGGTTTTTTCTTTTCTTTTGAAAGATAAATACCCATGTCATTTATAACATGCATGTAAAGGTATAAATGGGTTGATATCATATGGCTTGTGTTATATAGTAATGATGTGATGTATAAAACTTAATCAAATTATATTAAAAAAATCAAAATATTCTTAAAAAAAAAAACATTGAAAGAACATTAAGGAAAATTATATATATATATATATATATATATATTGGTCCACTATTTTTTTTAATCGTTTCTTTTCACACAATGCATACTTAATGAGGTGAACATCACTTCTTGTGTACGATGTCATGTGAAACATCTTATGTGAGTACAAACCACAATGAATGAAAAAAAAATGTGCGTGCCCAAATATAGAAAATTCATCAAAAAAAAATGTTCCATTTAAGCCTTGTGGAAATGGTTGTGTTTTTCAGGGGATGCACATGAGGGAAATAGTTGTGTTTCCCAAAAGATGCATGTGCTCCCCAAGGGAATGGTGGTGTTCTTCAAGGAAATGTTTGTGTTCCTCACGAAGATGTGTGTGCTTCACTAAAAATGGTTGTGTTCTCTAGGGAGATGCTTATGTTTTCCAAGGAAATGATTGTGTTCTACAAAGAGATGTTTGTGGTCCCCATGGATCAAAATTCTTGTGCTCTTCCCAAGGGGGAATGGTTATGTTCCTTGGGAAATGCTTGCGTTCATTAAGAAATGCCTTTCCTAAAAACAAATGTATTGATTCCTTAAGAAAATGGTACAAGTGTTCATGAGGGAACATGGTTGTTTTCCTCGAAGAAATGGTTGTGTTGCACTATTCGAATGGTCTTTTCTCAAGTTTTAATTAGGAATGAAGGATTTTCAAATTTTAAAAAAGAAATGACTTTTATCTTTTCCTCGAAAAACATGGCTTGACCCTTTTCTTTCTTCCCTTAGCAAATCTTTTTTTAATTAAAAAAATATTATAAACAATAAAATAGCAGATCTCATTTTTTTATGCCTTTTGTTTTCCTCCATCAAGTATAAAAATGAACATGTTAAAATTTATAATAATTGATAACTTTGGATTTTAATTTCATTTGCAATTAAGTGCTTCAATGCATATCACAAATGATTGTAATCTATGAGGTTTAAGGATGAGAAGTTCTTATTTGTTTTAAGAAAACCTAGATTTGGAGTAAGTAATGTTGAAGATGACATATGTTCAATGAATGAAATAAACATTACATGATTTAATGATAGGTTTGATTATAAACTTGTTGACTTTTATGTACTAATTTTTAAATTTTTTTTTGTAGATAACATAAAATGAATAATGAAAAAAAAAGTGTTTAATAAATAGTTGATTTATTGAGTAGGTAATTTTATTGTGTTTTGTTAAATTATTCTGATAAATGTAACTTTATTTTACCATCAATGTGGTTGTGACATCTTAGTTTCACTTTTTTTGTTTTTATCATATTATGAGGTTTAATTACGTAAAAATAATATTTTTATTATTCTTTTTGCATTCAAAATGTATGGTGTGATTTTTTATACATTGGATAATATGGATGTTTTCTTGGTTGAAATTTCTACCAAAGTGTTTATAAATCTATGGACTTTGTGAATTACCTACCTCTGCATGACATTGGTTTTTAAAATTAGGGTTTTACATTGTGCATTGTAAAAGCTAAGTGAATTTTTATGCAAATTGCATAAATGTTTTCATGTGAATATCAATGCCTAATTTCACATTAAATTCTAATCATTTGAGATTTGATATTTGTTATTCATAACATTAAATGATTTTAAATTGTTGTTGTGGGTTCAAATATTCATTTCACATTACAACCAACACTTGATAAGATCTTTGGAGTTTTATCTACTAGTTTGAAATAATTACATAAAACCTATTTTCATTCTCTTATTCTCTCACACTCAAAAATACATTTTGACTAAGAGAAAAGAACAACAAGGTTCTTTTTTTAAAAAATCTCAACTAGGTCTACTAGTGAGGATCCCCAACATTAATTATCATTAAATGACGACTATCCTAGGTAGCCTACAAATGGTGATGAAGGAAGTGCCTAGGTCTAAATGTGACTAAATTGTTTTTAAAAAAAATTCTAAAAATGGTGAAAAAATCCCTGAAAATCATTTTTTTTCTTTTTCTTGAAAAAAAATTCACCAAGCTATGAAAAATTTGCCCCCGAGAAAGAAAAGGAAAAAAAAAAGGACCAAGTAGTAGGCACAAATTACAACATATCCAATTTGCAATTCAAAATTAGACATTACGACTTAAAATCAATGTTGCAATGCCAAGTGATTTCCCAAACTAAATATTTACAATGTTATATAAATGCATGACCACCAACTTGAAAAGGAAAGCAACCTAGAGTTTAACCCCAAAAAATTTATTTAAGTTTGCATTAGCACAATTGACCCCTAGAAGAAAAATAATAAAATAAAATAAAAATAAAAATAAATAAATAAATAATTTCACAAAGCAATAAGCTTGTTAGCCTTATTAAATTGTTACCACTTTTCCAAAATGTTGATTGAAGATAACAACAAATGTGATTGAAAACACTTCCTTCACATCATAGCCTACTTTATAGGATACATCCTTTCAATGGTGGAGGTGGGTATTCCTCGAAAGAGATGAGATATTTTTAAGTTTGTGCCAAGTAGTAGTAAGAATGAATTAGGGTTTAGTAGTAGGGTGGTTGGTCAAATGAATATCTTCACACGAAAGAAAAACAAAATCAAAATCTTTGCTATGTTTTTTTCTTGTTTGTTTTGTGTTTTTGGTTTTGAGGCATGAAGCATGTGAGGAGTTAGGAGCTAGGACTCCAAAATATCCAAAGAAATGATGGGTTACATTTCTATGGTGGACTTGTAAAGGGGGAAGAAGAAAGATATGAAAGGATTGAACAAAGGCACCTCTACTATGGCCTTATCTTGTAGGCTTTTTCTTAAACTTGGTAGGGTGTATAGAGAGGCTTGTTGTGAAAGCTAGTAGTATGCTCATTTCCAAATGGGTTTTTGACACCTTTGGGTTTAGGGTTTAGGGCTTAGGGTTGTGTGTGAGTCAACCCAACTTGAACTTGTTCACATCCCTAATAATTTCTTATCTTCCCCCATTTTCTTTTGCAAGATATTTCTAGATCCTTTATTTAAAGGAGCAAATCATAGGGCTCTTTTTCCTTGTGTTGAAACTTGAAAGAAAATTCATATAAAAAGGGAAGTCCATGGCTTTAGAAGGAAGTTCCATGGCTTTAGTAGTAGACATAAAATGGCAAAAAAAGAAAAAAAAGGGTGAATTTTTTTCTTTCTTTAACAACACAAAGGGAAAAATAAAAAAGAAACTTCATGGTTCTTGTAAGTAATGAATTTCCTATATATAATAATAATAATAATAACCTTAAGCTATTTATAATTGGACACATTTTGTGAAGTTTTTATTAAGAGTAACATAACAAAACATTTTTTGTTATTAATTTATATAGTTTATCATCTATCTATTTAGGAAGGTAGTTAGTTATTTAGTTAGTTAGTTAGTTTTTTTGGTCACCATGAGATCTCTCAAACCCTAGCACCTCTTGCTATGCTCATGGGTACCTTTGGAAAGCTTTCAATGAGTAGGGTTGCACTGAGGTGATTTTGCAATGTTTAGGTTATATTTAGCTACTGTCCGTGGCCACTGTCCGTCCTGAGTCAGGGGAGGCTTCATTCTTCCTTTACAATATATAATTTAGGTAACTTGTGAGATTTATATTTAAATAATGATTATTTTGGGGGATTTGTTTTTACCGCTACATTTTGGGGGAGGGGAAGATATGTCTCCAGAAATATCTCGAAACTGCTTCTCCCTGCCGTTGATTCTCATCCTCTTGCACTCTTTGCCGTTGATCACGGGGGAGTCGGAAGGCCCGATGATGGCCGTTGATTCTTCCCCCTATCCGTCCGTCCAATTTCTGAACCACCCATCTCTCATTGACTCATCTGGGGTCGGTTTTCATCCCCCACTCGTTTTCTTCATCCACTTTTTTCATCCACATACCGTCGTCTCTCTTCTCCCTCGAAGGGGCGGCAGTGTCAAAGAAACGCCTCTTCTCTTCTGGACCTCCTCTCTGGCCATCGCCGGCGTCGTCGTCGTCGTCGGCTTCTTCTTTTGCAAAATCTTCTCGAGTTGTAGTCAGGAGTCAGTTGTTTTACTCGAGTCTGTTTCCATTGAAAGTTTTTCACCTCTCTGTGTTTTTTTCTGAGCAGAAACGATTGAGAATCGTGGATTTGAGCTCAAGATTCTCCGTGGCGGAGCTTTTCCGCACGAAGGTGGAACACAGAGAGGTTGTTGCTTCTTGTGTTTGTGCTCTTAAGATTTTTTTTCCACTGGCGGAAGAAAAGTTCTTTTCAGTCGAAGCATACGGATTTGGAGCAATAGAGAGAGCTGAGCTAGTAGTGCAAGTTTGAGAATGGGTGTTGGAGTTTTTGCGTCCAGCCCACAGATTCTATCGCTGTCTTGCTCTCCCTCTTCTCCTCCCTTATCATCTGTCTGCTGGTGTCCATCATCCCTAGAGGTGATTCTGGCAGATGTTGGAGGAGGAGGAGGAGGAGGAGGAGGAGGAGAGAGCCTTACTCGCAGAGCCTCGGATGTAGCAGCGGTGGCGGCGGTGGCAGCATCGGCCTCTTCTTCTTCTTCCTCCTCGTGCCTAGAGTTGGTTCTTCTTAAAGATGGGCGAAGAAGCAGCCTTACCCGCAGAGCCTCGGATGTAGCGGCTATGGCTGGCTCAGTGGGATTCTTGCAGGCGGAGCTGAAATCCCTCAAGAATTCTTCTGCGGCGGCGGTGGCAGCACCCAACAAGCTCACAACAGGAAGTTCCCTCAGGAGGTCACTTTCCTCTGGGCCGTCGTTGCTTCTGCTGAGGAGGGTTTCCCAGGAATGTGGCACTGATCCAATTTTTCGCTCCAAGAGTTCAGGGAACAGCAGGGATGTGGGAAGATGTGTTTGTAAGGCTTTGAAGTTCTCAGGAGCAGAAGCAAGCCATCAAGGGGATGATGAAGATGGTGGTGGGTGTGGATATGACAGTGTACTCAAGCGTCGTGTGGAGGGTCAGCAGGATCAGTTCCTGGAAGAAGAAAGGAGGAGAGATCCAGCATTTGAGGGTAGCAGTAGCAGCAGCAGCAGCAGCATGTGGCAGTGCGCAAAGTTTGGATCAGAAAGGTTGCAAGAAGATGTGGATCTTCAGTGCACTCCAGCTCCAATTTCAAGAGAAGAGATTCTGCCCAAAATGTCTCTTCCATGGTCTACTTCTCATCACAGAAGGGCTACCACTTCAAAGGATGCTTTAAGAGCTTTTGATGAGCGAGGAGGAGGAGGTCTCTCTAAGGGATTTGAGGATGGAGCAGGATGTTTGAAAAAGATGAACAGATTTGAGACCCCAAGGCCAAGTCTATGGCAAGGAGCAGACATGATACTGGTTTCATCTTCATCTCCTCCACCTCCTCCTCGTCCTTCTTCATCTCCTTCTCCCTCTCCTTCTTCTTCTTTATTGAGTTCTCCTTCTAAGAAACTGAAGAGCGCATTATGTGGGTTAGCATACCAAGTGGAGGGGGGTGCACAACTTCCTGTTTCATTGCGGAAGCTGAAGAGGAGACATTTTGAAGGGAAGGGAACAGCAGCACAGGAATCTGATTGCGGTTGTTCAATAAGGAAAGCATTTGCATCCATGGTTTTTATGATTGGAGCAATGCAAAGCTATGTCTTGCAAATGCGGCAGGCACTGTTTTCCGAATGGGATATGCAGGAGGTTCTGTTTTTAGTGCACCAGGAGCTTAACACTTCGTTTGTGTGGCTATTCCAACAAGTGTTTGCCTGCACTCCCAAGCTCATGGTATCTGTCATGATTCTTCTCGCCAACTTTACTGTGTTCTCCATGGGTGAGAGAATTGCGGTTGCTGCTGAAGTTTTTAACCCCCCTTCTGCAATCATTATGTCCATATTAGAGGAGCGGCAAGCTGGATTGGGTATGGATTCTGATGCCGAGGAGTTTGCTGCAAGAGCTTTGTCATCAGGGTCTTTTATTGAGGATACACCAGAGGTAGCAGGAGGTGGAAATGGCTCCAGCGGGGGGAATAATTCCAAGCCTGTTAGTGTGGCAGGGGATCCTGATGGAGATTCATGCCTTGGGATGTTGTCACGGAGGAATACTATGTTTTCTGAAAAAGATTCTGGCTTGGAAAGTTATGCTCCTGGTCAAGTCTCAGACCCCCGTGGGTTTGGTAGTGCACAGTCATCATCATCATCATCATCATCATCATTGTCTGCTTCATCTGGGAGCCCTGTGGTCAAAGAGAGTGCAGTGGGCACTGTTGGATCTGATTCATTTTCAGGCCACAAAGTTGGGGTTCAGGATCAGGGTGAAAGGATCTCAGACAAGGCTATGTTGCAAGCTTTGCTGGAAGAGACAGCAAAGGAGCTAGAGCTCAGGATAGGGGAGCCTCTTCAACATGTGAAACTGGACCAGGAGACCATCCGGAGACTTGTGGCCCCTGTTGCAGTGGATCTTGAGCCTGATAATTATGCTTGTTTTGACCGCACTGACCTTGAGTACCAGCATGCCATCAGCATGCAGGATACCAATACTTTGCTTCTTGCAAATTATGCACAATTTCTCTATGTTGTCCGCCATGATAACAACAGGTTGGTTTTTCACGTACCTGCCAGGTTTAGTTTGAGGACTAAGGGTATTCGCTTTCTTCTCTAGGAAATGCCTGTGTGGAAATTACTGAAAGTGGATTCACTTATGTAGAACTCCAATGGGAGATTGAATGGTTGAGATTAACTGGCTTTGAAGCTGATTTCCTATTTTTTTGTTGATGTTTCTGTCTTGCTGTCATTTCTTGGACTTTTGATAGGCAAACTGATGCATAGTGGAATATCCAAGAATACTGGGTGTTTTGCCCTTTGAACATCTGTCTAACAGTGGCATCTGAATGCAACAGAGCTGAAGATTTTTTCCATCGAGCACTGCAAGTAGACCCATCAGATGGAGAGATACTGGGCCGCTTTGCCAGTTTTCTTTGGCTGGGTCGTGGGAACAAGGAGGCTGCAGAGCGAGCATACAAGGCAGCCATTGCATCTGACCCACAAAACCCATATCATGCAGGCAGCTATGCACACTTTTTGTGGCATACATGTGATGAGGAAACCTCATGCTCTCTTGGGCCTTCAATCACTCTGTAAGAAAGGGAGAGTTGATGGAATGGGCAGTCCATTTTTCCATGAATTGGACCAATTTGTCAACTCTCCTCAACTGTAATGCTGCAGTCAATTCTCATGATTAGTGTTGAATGAAGCCAGTGAGTAAAATTTTTCTTGTGCATACTTATTCTTTTCTTCTCTGTGACTAGAAGAAGGCTGTGTATATGTGGGATTAGACTGTACCAGTACTAAGTGTTAAATGAAGACTTCTCAAATGATGGGCTAATGTTGAGAGTTCAAGATCTTTACCCCAAGAGTCTAGGAGAATATCCAGGAACTAATGGCTCTGATCAGGTCAGTCATGGATTATATGGTTGCAGTGAGGTCCAAAATGGAGTGGTGTGCTGAAAGGTTATGTTCAGGGCGCAGTAGGCATAATGAGCACCACCCTCTATGTAGTAGCTGCTCTATGCCCTGATGCTTGCTTGTACAGGGTTGAGCTAAAATGAAATGCTTGCCCTCACAAGCTTGCTGCAGTTTGAACAAGGATACTGGACTTTTTTATTAGCTATGTCTTTTATGTACTATCTCACATTATGACTGAGTCTTCCCATTGCTTTCAGAAATGGGAGAGGTACTCAGGATGGCAGACTTTGTATAATTGTTTGCTGAAGTTTTGGGCAGATTATCACAAACTCATCTTCACCCACTTGTCAGGAGCTGATGAAGTCAGTGGGAGAGTAATGTCTGCTTAGTCACTGCCATTTGTGATCAAAGGCGATGGTCTTGTACATTGTGACCAACAGTCACAAGGTTATGAAACAGCATGCATCCTAGTCAAGTTTGTTCTGGTTTGGCTGGAACTGACACAACAATTACATTTGAAAGTTTGTTGAGTTTTCTCTGCAATTTCATACAGATGACTGAAGCACAGGAGCATCAGAGTGAAGGTTATGCCTACCTCTTTCAGCTATTTTTAGCTTAGTCTAGGTGTAATGGATCTACTGTTTTGAGATCTTGTGTTAGATTTAATGTTTTGAGAAATGCAAAGTTTGGCATGATCTACGAGAAGAAGCAAGGTCCAATCTTTCGACTTGCAAGATTTCCAAGATCATAAAGATACTAGTGCGACTTGTGCCACTGGCCCAAGTGTGAACAAGACCTTACGATCAAGCTCAATTGTGAAAGAAATATTATAAATTTTAGATTAGTTTCCAATGATGAAAGTCAATCAAAATTCAATATCTCCCTCACCTTAGGTCTAAAAATTTAGAGAATCAACTCAAGAGATATCACCCATCAAGAGTTTTTCAATAGTATCAAGAGCTTGTGCAAATTTCCATAAAATATTTGGATTTTGATTTTGTCGAGTTTTCTTTGACAAAATTGTCCAACGTTTGACAACTTTTGCGACTGTAGGCTTAAAAACTATTGAACCACCTCAATGATGCACTGCTATTTGTTGAGGGCTCTCCAGTACCAAGAGCATGATGGAGACACAGTCATGTTTGGGAGATCTCAACTTGACAAACAAAACAAACAAACAATCAAGCTTCCTTCTAGATGATTGATGTCAAAAGAATGATCCTGGCCCACCTCTCAAGCCCTTCAGATCTCCAACAGCAATAATAATATTGCCCAGGTGTGTATAACTCTATGTATGTATACCTTGCTCCCTGCTGTATTATTGTGTTTTCATCCATCATGCGCATTCCTCCTCCTCATGGAACAAACTCTCAAGGTATTTTGATCAAGAGATCAAAATTGTGCCCAATCCCAGGTTTTTGTACAAACAAAAAGGAGTGTCTTCAAACTGTGGGCGGAAGTGATAACACCACTAACCTTCCTCTTGAGCTCCACAAATCTTCACAAATCTCTTGGCATCCTTCAATTTTATGAGCAACCCATATTCATTCAGGTGTGAGGGCAATTCAGAGCATCTCCAGCAGTAGCAGTATGATGGCTTGTTTGCACACAATACTTTTGATGAATATCATGAAATTGAGGTTGGATCTGCAAATATGTACAAGAAAGATATAACCTAGCCATTTACAAAAGGGCTAGTACAAAAAAATGCTTGTTTTCATTAGCCAGTTGTAGCTTATGTCAAAATTCCAAGTGTTTTTGAAGGATGCCTTATACCCATGAATATCCTTCATACAAAAGAGGAGGGAGCTTACGTCGACTCCTTAAGAGTGGGAGGGATCTTACAGCTAGCTGTAAAGTAGCTAACATGATTTCCCTTTCATTCTTAAAGAGTAGGTGTAAGAACCTTCCCCCTCTCCTACACCTTGTGATCTAAGGTAGAACAGCCTATCACCAAACACTTTGGCAAATCCTTCTCAATTCTTCTCCATTTTGAGTGATTTAAAATATTATAGAAGCGCCTTCTCAAGCTCTACAAATCATCCTTGAAATGCAAAGCCAAAGGAACAGCCAAAATTAGCGATTAAAGAAAAAACATTTTTTCGAATTGCAAAACAAGTTTTTTTCATTTTTCTTCATTTTGGCCCCTCCTACTTCATCAGTGCATAACTTTCTCATTTGTTTTTGGTTCAAATTGAGCAATTTAAACTGCTCTGAAATTGCCATCTTCACCTCTACAAATCATCCTGTAACTCTAAAGGCAACAGAGTAATATTTAAAGACTTTTTGAGAGGCTCGGAAATAAGCTACGAGAGCTGTTCAATCGAGAATTTTCTGTAAGAAAATTCCCCCCTTACTTTAGGGGGCTATAACTTTCTCGCCTTTAATCAATTTTTATTGATTTTTAGTGTGACAGATGCGCCAACAGGAGGGCTCCATCTACTCTTTCAACACCATAAACAATGGGCCCTCCTGCAAAATCGGCAAGCAAACCCTACCTTAAGTGTTCGGTTATGGGCTGTCCTACCTGATGTATGTTTAAGTCCATGATAACAGAGCTGTCCGTAAAAGTCACGCGATCAGGGGGTGAGAACAGCTAGTTTGAGCATAATAATGCATCAAACCCTGTGACTGAGAATGAAAATTTTACAAAACGAAATAACTGGGACTGAAACTAGTTTTTCCATCAATTTTGGTGTTAAACTGAGTTTCATCCTGTCTTTCCTTTGCCCTGAGCGCCACCACTGCTGCTCCATAGATTTTCACTGCTCCTACCTGTACAACTACTGTGATTACTGTGGAACCTTGTGCATTAAATACTGAGTTTCAGCATTTCATACTGAGATTTAATGAAATTTCTTTGCTTTGCGGTTGCTGCTGAAAGATAGGATAAGGGGTGAAATCAGGCCCCCAAAATGCAAGGCCAGACTTAGCTAGCACCTCGTCAGCGTGTTTTATTTTGGGAATGTTCCCCATACGAGGCTTTACCATGCATATAATGACCTTAACAGGTGGTGACATTTAAATATCACAGTACCATACCTTCAATTGATGTTCAACACTTTTTTTGTCAACTATTTATTTATTTATTTATTTATTTTTAAAAACGAGGTTCAATAATTTCAAATTAAAAATTTCAGAATTACAATGGTTGAGAAATAAATAGGCAAAACACATCTTTTGTGTTGTGCATTTGTAATAGTAACCCAACGGTTTTCAATATTCAACAATGTTGTTAAATATCAATAAAACTTTCTCTTTTTTTTTATTACACCATTTGCAAATTATTTTGTGTGAAACATCAGTTGCTCGTACATACCTTATCAAGTTTAGCACTCACAAGTTGAATAAACATTTTTTTAAAAAAATCTCGTTCAACAATAAATTGACAATTTATGGGATTTTGGCTTGATATTATTTCAAAATAAAAATATTTAACAAGGATGATTGAGCATTGCACTTAATGTCCACGAAAAGATTTAATGAAAATAGAAGTTACTACACAATTTTTGAGGTGAAAGTAACATATCTCCACTTCATAGAACATAAGTGTTTTATAGCATAGATTAGAGGTGGTATTAAACATAAGTAGGTAAGTGATTGGTAAATTTACCTAACTATTAGACCAATAACTTATTTAGTGAATATTACCAATAATGAAAACAACCCACAAGTACAACATACACAACTCTACCCTACTATACTACCTTGGGGCAACTTTCAACACTAATTATATTATTGTGAAAAAATGTTGAAATTTTGTTTTTTCTCAAATAACAAAAAAGTTTGGAGGAAAATGTTGAATCTTCAAAGAATGTTTTATTTGTAGAAATGAAAATTTCAAAATTAATTAATTATTTGAACAAATATGTGTGGGAAGCTGCCAAGGGATTTATTTATTTTTATTTATTTTTATTTTTATTTTAAAATGGGTAAGGGGTTGAATTCCCTTCAAGTTCTCAAACAGTTCCCATCAAATTCCTCTTGTTCTTATAATAACTCATTAAAATTCTTTTGTTCCCATCAAGTTCTCATCAAATTCCTCGTGTTCTCATCAATCACCCATCAAAATCCTTTTGTTCTCATCAAATTCCCATCAACTTCCTTTTGTTCCCAACCCAACCCTATATAAACCCACACAGTAAAGCTCTAAACTGTGAGACTCGTGAGAAACTCGGGCAGAGTGCTAAAAGGAGCGTCGCAGTTCCTGGGCAGGACGGAAGGGGGAGCTACCCGGAATCGATATGTGGACCACCCGGCGAAATGCTAGGTCTTCTCTCTCTCCCCTCGTGTCTGCTGGTAGCTGCTGCGCGAATCCGTTCTGCTCCCGGGGGTGGTTCTCTCTCCCGACGGCACTAAAAAGGATCTGATGATCTACCTCTTGGCGAAATTGGCTGTTGTCTCAGGCTTTAAGCCCAGGGATGAGAGGATTTGTGGAAGGAGAGAGTTTTCTGTTCTTTGTGTGGGAAGATACAAGACGGAAATCGATGCAGAAACGAGTTTGAGCGAGCGATCTGGAGAGAGATCGCTCAACAACTAACTCTCTAGGGTGTTTTGGAGAAGCTAGCATATCAGATGGGAGGCGGAGCCATGTGGAGCAACGGTGCTCGAGTGCTGGGAGTTGCCGCTCCAACAAAGGTGGCGGTGACGAATCCAGCAGCTCAGTACTGCAGCGCTTGCACCGCCTCCTCCTCGCCTTCGTCCTCTGCTCCACTCACCTCTTGCTCGTGCCAGCAGGCGATGGTTTTTAGCTCAAATCTTGTGCCTGTCGCCAACGATGATCACGAGCCTCTTCTCTCCTCCGATGATGCAGCAGCAGCTAGCCCCTGCACCGAACGACAACTCGATCATTCCAGTTCTCTGCTTCTTCCGCGATATTCTAAGGTGAAGAAGCCGCTCTGGTGGACCGGCTACTGCCACGGAAGATGGCATCCCTCGGAGGGAGTGGCGTGCAGCTTGGCAGTGGCAATGGGGGTAGCGGTCGCGTTCTTCATTTACGGCGTCGTCACCATGCAACAGCAGCAGGATCTCGTGCCCAAATCCGATGACGGTTACGGACTCTCGCGCCCCCTAGAGAAGCTCGACAAGCAGCTTGTCATCTTGATCTCCTCGGATGGATTCAGGTGTGGAAAGGTACCTGCCCTACTGGAATGAAATTTGTTCATCTGAAAGAAATGCTTGGAGCTCTCTACCCTCCCACCCTCCCCACAGTAGTAAATCAGACTTTTGCAAAGGAATACCGAGCTGATTGTTGTTTATAAAACAATTTCACCCTGCCAGTGCTCATGAGCAGTATTCCTTCTGCAATTCTCAGCAATTTTCTGCAAGAAAATACGAAAACGCACTCTTCCTCATCATGGCTACTTTGGCCACTGCAGTAAAAGAAGAATGTTTGATCTTTGATATAAGAATGAACATCAGCAGTAAAATCTTAGGTAAGTAGGATGTATATAGCATGTGAAGGACTACATTATCATCATCTCCCTCTAGTTTGGATTTAAGATTAGGGTTTCCACTTCCTTGGATCCCATGTTAGCTTGCATAACTCTGCAAGGTATAAAGGTCCCGACACCAAACTGCTCTGTTCCTTTTTTGTTCATCAATTTCCTGACATCTTTGAAGTAGCTTACAAGAATATGAAAGCCAAACATGATGGGCAGGATTGAAGCGCATTATTGGTTAGGATGCCATCAATGCAGATGATTAGACCAAATTGCATATGTGGTATCACTCACTGCAATAATCAGTCTGCAAAAAAAATTATGAAACACAATTGGGGAAATGCACAAGTTTTTCAGAGATGCTCCTCTTTGTCTCCCACAAGTCAGCACCATAGTGTTCTCTCCCTTGTGCATCCATTCAAGTGTGAGATGAGGGTTTCTGACTAAAATGTTCAGGACAGCAGCAGGTTGGATCTCTTTGACTGGAATTATGTCTCATGTCCATTGTCAGGTGGGGGTACAATTGGAAGGTTGCCACTCCCAATATTGATCGCTTGCGGTTCAATGGAGTTGAGGCAGAGCCAGGCATGATTCCTGTCTTTCCGACCAAAACCTTCCCGAATCATTACTCGATGGCCACTGGCCTGTATCCTGCATACCATGGGATCATCAGCAACTCCTTCAGAGACCCTGACCCTACAAGCCAGGACAGGTTCAAGATTGGGAACCTGGATCCCAAGTGGTGGCTGGGAGAGCCAATCTGGGAGACTGTGGTGAACCATGGCCTGCAAGCTGCCACATATTTTTGGCCTGGATCACAGGTTGTGAAAGGCAACTGGACATGTGACCCGAAATATTGCATGGATTATGATGGGTCCATTCCTTATGAGGTGCGTGTTGATTCTGTGTTGAAATTTGTGGATATGCCTCCAGGGGATCGACCTAGCCTCATCACACTCTATTTTGAAGCACCTGATGAACCAGGACATCAGACAGGGCCTGATGATCCAAAGATTACAGAGGCCGTGGCTAGAGTTGACAATATGATAGGACGCTTGCTCATAGGGCTTGACAAGCAAAATGTCACAAATGATGTGACCATGATTTTGGTGGGTGATCATGGAATGGTGACTGTTTGTGAAAATAAGGTGATTTATTTGGATGATCTTGGCAAGTGGATTTATATTCCTGATGCCTGGGTGGATTCTTACACCCCTGTGCTTGCAATCAGGCCACCACCAGAAGTTGATGTAGTAAGTGTGTTTCAGAAAATATCACAAGGACTTGCATCTGGAAAAGTACCAAATGCAGAATTCCTGCAGGTCTACTTGAAGGAGCAGTTACCTTTGAGATTGCACTACTCGGATAGTCCAAGAATTCAACCTATCATTGGATTGGTTGCAGAAGGTTACAGTGTGGTCCCATCAAGGAAAAGCAAAGTGTCCTGCGGGGGGAATCATGGCTATGATAATGCTTTTGCTTCAATGCGCACCATCTTCATTGGTTCAGGCCCTCAGTTTCCTAAAGGCCTCAGAATTCCTTCCTTTGAGAACATTGAGTTGTATCATTTGATAACCTCCATTCTTGGGTTGACTCCTGCACCTAACAATGGAACGAACTCCTTTGCAGAGTCTCTCCTTCTTCCTCACCATTAGAAAAGAATCCGTTGACCATTTTTTAACGTGGGTTTTCTTGGTAGCTGTGCATTTGTCACCATGGCTGCTGTGATGCCTCTGTAATTCATAAGTCACTCCCATCCCATTATTGTTTTATACAGAGGGGGGAGCTTAACCTTATCAAATGTACTGCTTCCTCAAGTCTGCTGTTGCAAGATCAGTGGTTGTTATATATGAGATTTAACCAATGCCATTCTGACAGAGATCCACTATAATTTATTCAGTTCTTACCAGTTCTGTTCTCTTGCTAGAGTACCTAATAACTTAAATCTTTTCCAGTAGTGGCATACTTATGGAAGGAAGTGCAACTTTGTTTTATCATTTCAACTTGCTAAGTGCAAAAGAATATACTGTCGATCTAGGGAAAAAGGTCTTTGGAGTGAAGGTGTTTGTGTAAATTTCCTCTTTTTATCACTGGGTTTCTAGATTGTTTTTGAAGGGTTACTATTGAAAAAGATCTCAAAGCCCAGGTTTTATTCTTTCATTTTGTTCTCTCAAATTTTCGGTATCCCTGGTTAAAGGGTGAACTAATGTATTTCAGCCTTTCCAAAAGTATTCCACCTAACCTTGTTTTGGTGATGGCGAGTGTGACTTATTATTGTGCTCCTCACTGTTTCCACGTCTCTTTCAAGGCCTGTGTTAGGTGGTTAATAGAAAAGGTGCTAAATAACCGGTGGCTATCAGAGTGGTTATTAAAAATACACAATCATAGTTTCTGAAAAAATCAAAGAACTTTGTTTGGATATACAGCCATACATGGTTCTCAAGAAATGCAAGAACCAAATCCAGTACATAATTGCAGTTCTCAAAAAATCTAAAACCTGGCCAAACAAGCTTGTAAAGCTGCTGTCTTTTTGCCATTTATTTCATGAGAACCACCCCATTCTTTGGGGGGTGTTTGAGAAAACCAGAACTGGAGGTTCTTTTATTCTAAAATCTTTCCAAAAATTAGAACCAGAGGTTTGTGTTTGTGAATTAGGGTTGCTTGGAAGGCTGAATACATATGGATGCTGCATCAGAAGCAAGTGCAATTTGCGTCACCAGATCCAATGGAGGCAATATTGCCTTTAGTCCTGGTAGCCACCAAATCCCTTACCTTCTTATGTACTTATATAGGAACCACTAACATTCCCAAATTCCTTACATAGGTTGTTTACCTGAGGTAGCGTGAGGTGGAAGGCAGGCTAACAAAATGGGCTCCCAAAGTCCATCCACCACTGAGTCATGTGCAAATGAAAAGATCAAAATGTCAGCAGGATAAATCTAAACTTTGCATTAAATTTAGCAGGTTTGAGTGGGAGACAATTAGTTTACATACTTGAGAAATGTTATGTTGACGATGTGAAGCCTGTCATGGTTTACATAACTGCACAGTAAAGTTGGCAAAAAAACATTGTTTGCTTTCTGTCAACTTGGAAACCTGTTTAAAAGTTTTCATAGAAGAGTGAGGAGCCCATTTCAATGGCACCAGCTCTGTCTCTCCCCATGTGGGAGGAATGACCATATCAATCAAGCTGCTACAACAGTCTTGCTGCCCAATTTCTCTAGGATCAAATCATCAGTTGAGAAGTCAGCTTCTTTCCGGAATGTGCCCCGCCCAAAGTCAAGATTGTACGAGTCCGTAAGACCATCCACCAAACTAAATTCAGGGGCCCAGTCAAGTTCTGTCTCTGCTTTGGCTATTGAGGTGAAAAAGTGCTGCACAGAGATTGTCCACAGTCCCATATCCAAGTGTGTTACAAACAATATCATGGTTCAGTATTCATTATGGGAGTGAATGCAAGGCAGAGAAATCAACTGTGCAGGAGAAGAGCAAAAAACATAGGCTTCACAAACAGGAATTCTAGTATTTAGATGAAACTGGAGAAGCAAGTGACAAAATTCTCACCTGATCTCGAAGAGGGAAGGCCTTCTTCTTTCCAAAGTCAAAATCCTTGGGATTGTAGTGAACAATTTCAGGGGTTGCAAAGCCACCAGCCTAGCAAGCACACATGAAATCCATGAGTGAGCCAAGCTAACTTTCAACTATAAGCAAAATGCTCATGACAAGTTTTTGTCATCAAATGTGGCTTGTTGAAAGTTCTCAGGATATGATCTGATTACAGGACACACCTTAGCACATGCTTTTGCAATTCCATCAAAAGTAACATATTTGGAGCCACTGATATTGTACACCTGTCCGTATGCTTTCTCATTCGCTAGCACCTTTACAAATGCATTTGCCAGATCCTGCAATCAGACATTGAGTGTGTCATATTTAGTACATCTGAAACCACAGCAATCCTGAAATCACTTGAGTAGGTAACAACAATAGAAGCATTAACCCACATATACACAAAGTCACATTTCTGGAAGCAAGAGAAGACTCATTCGGTGTTGGCTAGCACTTAAAAGAGATCATGGAGCAAACTGCAGGACCATAGAAAAAAAACCATAACAAGAAACAAACAGAAATGGAAATCAAAATAAATATAAAGAGCAGTATGAACCCCAGCAAGAATCTCTTGCAGGCAGATGCAGGGACCATCCACAGCAACATGTCTGAGTAGTGACAAGTTACCACAACATTGAGGCCACTAACTTTAATCAGCTCCTTGGAGTGCCTGTATGTCAATGTCAGACCCCTAACCAATGTACCAAGTTTGTGCTACAAGTTTGGAGGTAATGCAAAGATTCAGCCATGATGCTGGCTAGCTCAATCAACAACAGGATTGGACTCAATTAGATGTGCTTCAAGAAAAGAAACTCAGATGAAAAGAGGAATTTCATAAAATGGACTGCACAATTAGAAACCATTAGGATACCAATAGATTCCTTGATGATTGACTCAAGAAAGGTGAGAGCAAGTGTGCATCAGTGGATTATTCTCAAGAAGAGAGAAATGACCTTCACATGACCGAGCTGTGTGATCTGAAGACCAGGGGCAGGCACAGGAATGGGGCGACCAGCCTCAAGTCGCTGAAAGAACCACTCCTCTACAGGATTGTAATTGAGGGGGCCATAAATATATACTGGCCGTATTGATGTCCATGGCACCCCTTTGCTTTGAAGCAGTGTCTCTGTGTCTAGCTTTCCTTTATGACGACTCTTGGGGTCAACTGCATCAACCTGTCAACAACAGTCCCTCATAAAATGCATTCTCACAAAGCATAATCTTGGAGCTCAAAAACAATCCATGCACAAGTCAAATCTTATGATATAGCTGCAAGTACCTCAAGGTGTGGGAGCTGATCTGACTTGAGATAAACACCTGCTGATGAGCAGAAGATGTATCTGCCATCCCCACAACATAGCACAGACATGCAATGCCAAGTAAGCATTTTGGTGGCCTTGCCATCAGCTGTTACCTGAAGGAACTCATTAAATGCCTTGGCTGTGCAAGAAAAGTCCTTTTTCAGGAGGAGGATGTAGGTTCCAAAGCCTTGTCATCCTAGATGCAGAAGAGATGACATGAGCAGGACTAATTTGAAACATTCAGCAATGTGATGAAGGGCCAGGAAACAATGAATTTAAGTAATTGGTATGAAGCAGAGGGGCTAGGAGGGAACGAACTGCTCAAGGCCAGGCAAAGCATCCAAAATTGGCTCCACCTCTTTACCTTCCCTGCCTGACAAGTGACAAACATTGTTGAGGCCACTTATCAGTTTCTGATTCAAAGATTTCATATTTCAGATTGCTTTGTAGCTGCATTTTTCTTTCAAATGTCTGTCACCACAAAAAAAAACTTTGATTATGAGCTACATGTCATTACTCCCCCACTGACTTCATTAGCTCGTGTTGGTGGGTGTAAACAAGTGTATAATAATCTGCTCTGAATTTTCAAGAAAAAATTACACAGAAATCAGTGTCCTGAGTTTCTGTCACAGTTCCAGAAGTAATGAGAAGCCTCTGTCATGCTGTGAACTGGCACCAAAGAGGCATAGCTAATAAAAAAAGTCAGTGGAATTCTCATTTGAGCTACAACAAGCTTGTGAGCAACTACAAGAACCACCTGCAATATAAGTCTATGGTTCTTTACCATTGATATCATAGACAATCTGAAAGCCAGTGCCAGTCAGCTTCTCCTTCAACCCATCAAAATCTTGACGATCACCCTGGATGTGCTTCACCTGCAAAGGATGTTGTTGTGATATTAAGGCTCAATCAATGTCAACGGAAGCAGATTTTGCACAGCACCACCCCTAAGGATATCTTCTTCCTTGAATACTTGGAGGTTCAATGGACATGGAAGCTCTGAACTCAGACTAATTTGTGGAACTAGCTTTGACATTTTTCTGTTTAGCGGGCAAGAGCACTAACCTTTGAGGAATACACTGAAAATTCCTCGTCCGATTCACCTGGGAGCTGTTTTGTAACTGGTGCTTTGCCCCGAGTAAACAGTGTCACCTACAGCAATTACCACCACTGTGAGAGAAGAGTGTTGGTGTAAATAGAAAAGAAGCTCAGTTGTAGGACCCCAATTTCATGCAGGAAGAGCCAGAGTAATGTAAAGATAGATAATTTGGACACTGAGGAATGCACATTGCACTAATACAACAAACCTGATGGCCTGCTGCAACAAGCTGGCGAGCTAGGAATAAACCTATGAAACGGGTGCCTCCCATAATCAAGATGTTCTTAGACTCCCCTCCTGATGCAAGAGCCCTTGTCATCACAACTGCTTGTCGCACACCTTTTCGTCCAATACACTGCTGATAAGCTACCGGTGGAGAAGATGCAAGATTGGGCTTGTCACCCTGCACAGAAGCAGCAGCACATGCACAAACATGAGTAGTAATGGGGGTGCTGAATTCAAACCCATGCATGATTCTAATCAGGTCTTTTTTCTTTTGAGGGTGAGAGAGCTTGATTCCTTTGGAAAGAATGTAAGGCAACCCAAAACTTGATCTTTAGTGGTTTTCACAATTCAAAACTGTTGCAGATTTGTACATTGGTATGTGTTTGATCTGAAGCTAGCTAGCTTGTTCAACTTCACACGATTCATGAACTTAGAATCTGGTGTAATAATACATCAGAGCAATAACCACCGACAACAGCAGTGATAGACTTGGGTTTGTCAACTCACAAGTTTCCCAATCTTATCAACATTGTTGGATTGCCGCATGCCCTCAAAAGTTGCGTGCAAATCTCCAAAAGATGCTGCATTTGAAGAAAATCCCAAACAAAACCCCAAGCACAAAAGAATCTCAGGACACCACCATTTCCTACACAAACAGGACAACAAAACCACCTAGCAGGAACACTGACTGAATGATGTTCCAACAGGCGAATTCTCCTCCTACCTATCCTTCTACCTTGACAAGAAATATGATTTTCAAAACCCCAAGTATGTGTCTGAATGCAATGCCCCAGACACGTATATTTCCAAGGAAACCACAGAATTCGAAGATGATTCAATTTGATATTATAATGGTGAAAGCTTTTCAATGCACTGACTGGCAAGCGAGAGAGAGAGAGAGAGAGAGAGAGAGAGCTGGAACTGTTACCACCTTTACAGTGTAGACGAGGAGCGCCTTGCGGGAGAGAGTGTCTGGACCCAGGAGCTGCTGCAACACATGGTGCCGATGAGGTAACTGCTCCCGGGAAAGACGACGACATCCCCGCCATCGTCTCTTTCTCTCTCTCTCTCCCTTTCCTCCTCCTCCTCCTCCTCCTCCTCCTCCTCCTCTTTTAATTCCTCCTGGTCTTTCTCCTCCTCCTTCTCTTCACCACTCTATTTCTCCTTCTCTTTCTCACCCTCACTCTCAAATCTCCACAAACCAATTCCCAGAAGACGCCATGGCTATTGATACTGATGCTGCCGCCGAAATTGTCCGCAACTTGGTCGATTCTCCAGAATCCAAAGCGATGGAGTTGCAATGCTCTTGTGTAGCGTTTGTTCTATTGTGCACGCACTTCTTATCGCCTTTGGTTTGCCCACTACCATACACGGACGGATAACAAGCTCTTTTTTCCTCTTTTTTCTCGCTTTTGTTTTTCCCCTATACTAAGGCTACAGGAAGCCTAATTCGACTTTTTGGCCAAAATCTTTCAGTGTAAAGACTATGCCCAATAGCAGCAGTAAAATGCCCCTCTACAATCCTTTTTGGAGCTTCTTCGGGCCTGGAAAAGTTCAAATGTTACCAGGGCCCTCCTCCTCCTCCTCCTCCTCCATGTTACCATATCCATCTACTGTCACAACAACAAACCTTTTTGCTTTAGGGCATCATCCTCCTTTTGTCGTTTTTGCATGTTTTTTGTGGTCTGTTTTACACAATACCTCCAATGTGTCCATTGTTTCTTTACATGCCTGCACCCATTGTCAAATCCTCTCACAACTCTTTCTCTTCTCCAATGCATTGTCAAATCCTCTCACAACTCTTTTTCTTCTCCAATGCCTTTGTCATCATTGATCGATTACATCAATTAGATACGAGTGATGGAGTTGATTTTTACAACATGTGATCCAAGTGTGTGCATTGCCCCATTCACAGGTCTCGCATTGCTCGCACTTTGGTTGTAGAAATTACAAGTTATAAGATTGTTTCCATTGGGCAAATAACTAATCAGGTACAATCCCACTGACCTTGATATAAGAAGTGATTTTTGTAGTTGCAATCCATGCATTTGTACCTTATTAGTTATTTGATGTGCTCTTGTTGTAACCAATCCCACTTACCTTGATATGAGAAGTGATTTTTGTAGTTGCAATCCATGCATTTGTACCTTATTAGTTCTTTGATGTGCTCTTGTTGTAACCAATCCCACTTACCTTGATATGGTAATCCCAAAGTGTTGTGCTATTTGACAATGTCTTTGTGTCGCCTCTACAAATCAATTGAACAACATTTTGTAATATGTAATTCAATTCAAGAATGTGTTCATTCCATGCAGTCTCAAGCTATTCGTTGCAACATGCTCACAAATTGTATTTAATTCTTTAATCTTGCTTAAATTGCCTTATTCTATCAACTCAATCCTAGTTGAAACATGGCTTACTAGATTATGTCAATCTCAAATAACATGTCTATGCCTTTGTAACAAGCCCTCTCTTGCAATATTTTTACATTGTGAATTATTTGATGAAATTTGTTTGATATTGTTATTATCATGCTCATTTACTTTGATAATACCATAATCCCAACATCTGATAATGTCTTGGAACATGTATTGAATTGATGTTATACCTTGTTAGTTAGCTATTGTAATTTGTTTTACCTTCTCTTGTGACTAATCCCACTTGCTTTGATGTGTCAAGTAACCACAATTTGTTCATGTAACATCTAACAATGTTATAATGATGCCCCTATAGATCAATTGGGCCACATATTGTAGCCTAAACCTCATCTTAACAAGGTACTCATTCCATGCAACTTCATGTTTCCCCTTTATAACATGCTTACGAATTGTGTTTAATCTCATCTAACATGTCCATGTCTTTGTAACAAGCATTTTCTTGTAAATATTGTACCTTGTGAGTTATTTGATGGAACTTGTTTGATGGTATTGTAACTAAGTCCACTTGCTTTGATAATACCATGATCCCAATTTGATGTAACATTTGACAATGTCTTAAAACATGTACTTATTATTGAATTGTTGTTATACCTTGTTAATTAATTGATGTAACTTGTTTTAACTTCTCTTGTAACTAGTCCCACTCACCTTGATGTGGTAACTTCGATTTGTTCATGTAACATTTAATAATGTTACAATTGAATCACAATTTATAACCTACAACTCATTTCAACAAGGTATTAATTCCATGTAGCCTCATGATTTCCTTTGAACATCTTCCTAAAGTTTGTTAAATTGAAGAACCAATCATTTTTCTCTATTTTTTGTTATATTACATACATAATATTTCACCTATGTCATTTTCCCATTCAATCCCATGACCACTTCAACCCAAGGGAACTTTCTCACCCACACATCTTGGAAAACATGATTGGATTCCCATTTTTTTTTCTATGTTTTTAGCGAAAGGTAATTGATAACTACCAAACCATTTTTCATAGTGCTAAAGTGCACTTGAACTTCATACACAACATGCTTCACTTTTGGATCTAGCACCATACCTTCATTCTTCATTAAAAATATTATTGTGCACATCCACATGGATGGAAGAACTAGTACGCAAAGAACTTTGAAAACCCATGGATTGTTAAAACATGGAATCTCCACTATGTAAGAAAGATCATAGGATACAAGCAAAAGATTATTAAGCATGTTCCAAATGACATATTCAAGTCTTATGAAAGAAAACACGAATATGTACAATTTTTTTGAAACATCATTTTGTGAATGATTCATGAGGAGGGTGATGAAGATTTTGTCAATGTGCTCATTTTTTTATGTTGACTTTGTATTGTTATTAATTGAATAGGTTGACTCCTCCCCCTAACATACCAAATGAATTTGGTATAGATGATGTTGATGATGATGACAAAGTAATAAGTGACATGGAAGGCACTACACGAGATGCAACTAATGACATGGAAATAGACTTGGATGAGGTGAGTTGGTGTACACAAATAATCATGCAAAAACATTGTACAAAAAGGCTATTGTTTTTTACATTCTAAAACAAAAGTAAAACATTTATTAAAGTACATTATATATGTGTGTGTGCGTGGGTGTGTGTGTGTATAATATGCATATAATTATTTCATTATAAATAATAAAAAGGCATGAAATATTGACCAAGAAGCATGCTCAACAAAAATTTGGCCATTGTGTGTGACCATGCTTATAAAACGGGTGCATAAGCAATAGGTGGAGACATACAAAGATTGTTCAACCTTCACTTGGGGTTAACCATGGAATGTTTGCATAGTGGTGCCATAGGGTTGCATGCCCATGTGCAATCTATAATCACAAATGTTTAGAATTGGGCAAAGAAAAATTTCATAATGCAAAAGGAAATCAAAGTGAAAACTCACCTTTTAAAGTGCAAAAAATCAATAACAAACTTATGCAAAGTGTGCAAAGATTAGAATGTATGAAAGTTGAAATGCATGAAGGCCATAAATCACAAATGTTGAAAACTCTAGATTAATTATCATTGAAAACTTATGATGTTTAAACTCAACATGAGAAGGTAAAAAAAACAATGATGTTCAAGCTCAATGTGTGAAGTGTGAAAATAAAAAATGCAACAATGTTCAAGGTTGACTCAAAAACATTTCTCCCAAAAGCACAAAAACCAAAAATCAACTTGATTTCCAAACTCAAAATTCAATAACATCTTTATGTACAAAAAAATTTAATTAATTAAACGATTGATTTTTGCAAAGGAGAAAATTACAAAGGTGTCATTAATTTGCAAATGCAAAAAATGTTTGTACTTGTGACAATGAATGAAGAAATTCAAGCTTCGTCATTGTTGTTGCTTGGTAAAAACAAACATTTTTTAACCTACAACCTTAAACTCTAATGGGAAGCTCCATATCTAGAATTTAGACCCTTTAAACCCTAATTGTAATTGAAGGATATGCATGTGCATATGCATATTTGAGTAGCTTAAACCTACCTCTAGTGAATATGAATATTTATCTATCCATATTCAAAGCCCTAGTAATAATAACTTATGAATATAAACAACAATAATCACATCTAACCTCTTGATATACATAATTAACTGTTATTGGTCAAAAGTTCTTTATTTGATACAAATAACCTTAAATTTTGAAAAAAAACAAAAAATCAAGATATGATTATGCATATCCAAATATTATATGGATTTATATCCAAGATTTTCCGCATAATCAACCAACATCAGGAAAAAATAATTCTACATGAAATATTCAAAATTAATTAATTACTGGAACAAACATGTGTTGAAACTTGCTTTGCACTTTGGTATTACAAATTCACACTTAATAATTTAATGATTTGATTCCTAAATTTTACTTTTAATATTTTTGTATGTGTTAGATGACATGAAAACTTGCATGTTATGGTGAATAATTGAGGTGTGTGAGTGCCCAGGTTATTCACAATAATCAATGCATTTGAGTTCATTAGTAGACATAACCTATAGTGTAGAGGTTAGAAAGTGATGACAAAACCCTCTTGCACATGGATCAAAAGTTTCGTCATCAACTTATAGATGGGCAAAAAAACATGTTCCCCTCTTCTTAGTGGACAAAAACTCATAACTTACATCTTTTCGAATGAAATCTACAAGAAAAAAGAAGAGGGAGAGAGTATGCATCATGAGAGACAAGGAGGACCAATCATAAGCTTGAGGAACTTTAAGTTTTAGCTTATGTTTTCTTTTTTCTCCTTCCCATCCATCATTTTTTTTTTCATAAGTTCTTTCTATTTTTGGCCCAAAAATGAAAAAAATGCCTCCCAAATAGTAAAACCAAGCTTTTAAAAACTCTCTTCCCTCTCCCACATAAAACTCTTCCTTTTCGTCCAATGCCAAAATGTATTTGTGTTTAGCGGTTTCAAACAACAAAGCTCAACTATGTTGGTTTTTTGTTAATGAACAAGATATTTTTCCTTGTGTTATAGATTCATTATAGAGTATAGAAGCTTAATGGATTTTGGCTCCTAAGTAATAGGTCTATTCTTATATGAGGATTTTTGAAAGATGATATTTGGCTGGTGTTGAAACTTGAGATTAGTTACAGAGTTATAACAATATTTTGAAATTTTTTGGTTTCTTTTAGATGATTTTTTTGAAGATCATATTTTTTGCATCGTGAAATATTTGAGTTTTCATAATTCTTCTTTTATCATTAAAATACCTTTTAATGTAAATGGCAAGGCCATAGTGCACCTCCATCATTAGTTGATTTGTGGCATAGGATGCCTTTTTAACATTACGCCTTCCATTTCGTTATTATTATTTTGATGGTTTTTATTTTCCTTTTGCATGTTTATTTTTGCATCAACATGCCTTGTATTTTTTGTGGATGGATTTCCATCCTTGTTTTTATATATATATATATTAGTTTGAACCATGTGCCTAATGCATAGGTGTGTGTGTATTTGACTATACATATTACAAAATTACAATTACAAACTACATTTCCAAAACCTCTTTGTATACAACATTTCGCATGTATCCATCGGGACCCTGGCCATTGAAAATCTTGATGTTTGCACTGTTTATGACCCGTGAGATAACAACATACAGTTAACCATGGGAATAGACCAAAGACGGCAAATATACCCCAACATTGTTCAATGTCTGACCTGGACTTTTGTTGATTATGATTACAAATGCCACTCAAACAAGAAATTGACGACGACGCAAAACAAATGGCCAATCAATCCCGGAGGGGGATATGATGATGCGGGGTATGAACACACATTTGGGGTATGAACACAAAGCAATGAAGGTAATGCAGTGGTAGCAACAGATCTGGAAGACATCCTTTATTATATCAAAGAAATTCAAGCAACCTTTTTATTCTTTAGGTCAAAATTTGTCCTTTGGTGGTTTGGAAGGTGACTACCATAACCTAGGATGTGATGACTCTTAAATTTATGGCCGTGCTCTTTCTCTTTTGTCATGGGGGACTCCTCGTCCCCCTGTTGCTGTTGCTCTTGACCTCAATATTGACCATACAAACTTGGAATACTTTGTATGTTGCAACCCTAACCTTGGGTTCACGACTGAGGCAAAAGGCTTGCAAGGGTGCGGGCCAAGACTAAGCCCGGGAGTCACATTCTCATGCCCCTAAGAGTGCAAAAGAGTGTGAGGGAAAGAACCTTCACACTCCCAAGTGAACTCCCATGTTGGGAGTTGGAGTCCCGATGGACTTTCGAATGTTCAGTGAGTGATTGCAAGGGTCAAAACTCAATAACTTGAAGAGTTCTTCATACTATTAGAAAGATATTGAAACTTAGATATCTAAAATGGACTCGCATGACCCATTTGGACATTTGAAACACAAGTTATGGTCAAAAGAAGGGCCGGGAGTCAAATTGGCAGTTTGACTTTTGACCATTAAAAGTTGAGAATCGACCCAATTTCCTTGCGTGCATGTGGCATGTGACATACTGTTAGAAAGCTTTCAACTATGAAAGCTATAATTTTGTTTCAGAATTCATTTCAATCGGAGGTCTGCACACAAAATTATGGGGCCCCAAAGTCACGAGAATCCCAACTTTGGCAATTTCGAGACTCCCACTTGGGAGTCCCGGGATAAAAAGTCATTTGGATGTGGGCCTCATGGAGAGGCACATAGTATATTATAAGGGGGAAGGTGGTGGCTTCCCTCAAGTCCAGGCCGTGATGAGTCTTGTGAATCCGAATTATTCGTGACTCGTCCTAACACCAAAAGTGCTCCAATTATGCACTAACCACCTTGTGTTGGTTTTGTGCATGTCCATGTAAGTAGTTGATGTTTGTCACTCTTCCTACTCCCATCCCGGAGCTCCAGCATGCCCCTCTACCCCTCAAATTGCTACGAGCCAAGGAGCGTGCCCCAACTCCTTGTTTTTCCGTTATCTTTAATTTATACTCACATTTGAGTCCGTTGAGGAACTTGGGAGTGTGTCACATGATATCAGAGCTTTGGTAGAGCTTGATCCATTTATTGGAAAGTCTTGATGGCATTAAAGAAGACTCGTAAGCCAATCCAAAAAACCATGGTGGAAAAACCCACCCAAGACCTAGATGTCCCATTCGAGGCCATTAGGGAGGAGGAACAAAATGATTTTGAGGAACATGAAGACTAAGAAAACCTGGATGATCATGAAAGTGAAGAGGAGCAACCAACTATAGTCCTTTTCACCCTAGAATAATTGGAGGTTCTACTTAAAATGAATAAGCCCGATTTCACTAAGTTGGTTGCGGCCTTCAAAGGAGGATCACCAAAAGGTGTGGGATTCCAACTTGTTAAAATTGGGAATTTTGATGGGATCCGAGATCAAAAGGTTATAAATGCTTGGCTTGTGGAAATGGAGGACTACATTCATGTTGCCAAGGTTGGGCAACATTCGGCTGTGGAACTTGTGTAATCTTACTTAAAAGGCTATGCCTCCACATGGTGAAAGGCAATGAGGTAAGAGGAAGGGAAAACCCATGGCTACACATGGGAATTCTTCAAGGAATGCATCAAATTAGAATTCATTCCAAAGAATTCCGACTACATCTTAAGATGCAAACTCCGTGACCTTGTGAATGCGACGAATGACAACTTGCGCCAATATGTAAAGGCATATTTTGAGCTCATGTTTGAAATTCAAAGTATGCATGACTTAGACCATGTGTGCCACTTTGTGATGGGGCTTCTGACTTGGGCCAAGCACAAGCTGGAGGAAAATTAACCTGCCTCATTATCCAAGGCCATCATGAAAGTGGAAGGCTTTTCGGATGTGGGAAAGGGTGAAAAGTTCGGATTCAAAAAGGATAACAAGTTCCTTCATAAGAAGGTGTGCCATGAAGGGGAATGGAGTTGAGGGCAAGATACCTCTAAAAGGGAAAAACCCAAATAATTTCAAGGCTTGGGTTTCAAACCCAAAGGAAATTTCATCAAGAAAGGGGTTCCTTTCAAAGGGGGCCAACCCAAGGGGGACGCTAGTGGGAAGCCCAAAGGGGCGTGTTTCAACTGTAATGAAATGGGGCATTATTCCAAAGATTGCCCCAAACCCAAACCGGGGAATGGGGGTTCTAAGGTAATTGCCCTTATTACCAACCTAGCCCAAGGCGAATGTAATCGCCTCATTTTCTTGAAAGGGAAAGTTTTTAAGCGGGATGTGTTATGTCTTTTGGACACATGGGCTTCTCACAACTTCATAACCCAAAAGAATGCTGAAAGAATGGAGCTCCAATTAGAGGAGCCCAAGGCACCCATTGAGGTGCATTTTGTGGATGGGGTTCCCCATCCCACCACATGGCAAACGAAAGATGTGCCTTTTCAACTAGGGAATTGGAGAGGAAAGGTGGATTTGTTAGTTTTCACTTTAGGGGGGATGGATTGCATTTTGGGAATGAAATTCATCACCCGTAATAACGTGTTCATAGAAGGGCACAATAGGCTAGTTAGAATCCCATCCAAAAATGGGATCATGCGGATGAAGGCACACGAAGTGCCTAATGTGGGTGGATCAACCATCCACATGATGTTAAGAAAAACGTTAGAAAGGGAATGCATGGGAAGTTATGGCATGTTGTGTGTGATGCTAGTGTTAGATAAGTTTGAGCCAAAGAAAGCTACTAACTTGGTAAGCTCTCCCAAATGCCTTAAGTAAGTGTCGCAACCCCACTTTGGCCAAGTGTGGGGGTGAAGCCCAACACTTGGAAAAGTTGGAGGTTGGGAGTCTTTCGGGACTCCCGAATGTTCAGAGCTCGATAGCAAGGCCCAAAACACCTCGCATTAAGGTGTTCTTGGAGTCATTGGAAATGTTTTGAAACTTAGATATCGAAAATGGCCTTGCATTGACAATTCGGACATTTGCAGCCCAAGTTATGGGCAAAAGAAGGGCCGGGAGTCAAACTGGTAGTTTGACTCCCGACCACTAAAAGTCGGGAATCGACCTCTTTTCGACGTCTCCTTGAAGAGTGCGACACGGCGTTGGAAAGCTCTCGACGAGAGCTACAACATTGATTTAGGACTCGTCCCGATCCGAGTTCGGGGCGGGGAGCTATGGCCGTTCAAAGTTTCGGGAGTCCAGCCGGGACACTTTCGGGACTCCATTTCGGGAGTCCCAACAAAATGTGCCATTCGGATGTAGCCTCCGCGGCGAGCTGTAGAGAATACTATAAGGGGGAAGGTGGTGGCTTCCCCCGAGTCTGGGCCGTGGTGAGTCTTGTGTGTCCAAGTGCCCGTGGCAAGTCCCAACACCAAAGGGTGTCTCGAATGTTAAACTAACCTTGTGTGGTTGGTTTTTGGATGCAGATTCACACAAGCTAAACTAGTCCTTCTTCCTAGTCTAATTCTCGGGGCTCCCAACTCGACCCTCTACCCCTTTCTAGAGTTGGAAGCCGGGAGCGTGCTACCAAGTTCAACTTTCCGCAACTTGACTTTGTGAAACCCTCAAGTGGGTTTCACCTCGTGACTTGGGAGCGCGTCAGAAGAAGTTCCATTTGTCCCATGCCAAACTTGACAACCCTATTTGCACTTATACATTACTCTCATGATACAATCTCTTGGAAGTTCTTAAGCCTTTATTTCACTTGCAACTTGATGTTGTACATTTTATGTGACACCTTGCCCCACTAAAAGAAAGGTGATGTCCTCATCACACTCTGTCTTTTCTTCTTTGTCGGTCTAATGTGGATTTATTCTATGGCTTCTTGGGCATGTTCCATGTCGGATTCATTCACCCAAGATGCCTATATTGGATAGTATCCTTTCCACTTCACTACGTATTCTCGCTCTCGTCCTCTTAGTTGCCTTGACTTCAGCACTATCGCAACCCCACTTTGAGGGAATTGTGAGGTCGTCACTCACACTCCCAAAAATGGGACTTGGGAGTCGTTTGGGACTCCTGAAAACTCAGAGCGTAATTACAGGGGTCAAAACACCTTGTATTGAGGTGTTCTTTATATTGTTGAAAAGGTTTTGAAGTGTAAATGTCCAAAATGGCCTCACATGAGCCATTTGGACATCTGTAGCACAAGTTATAGTTGAAACAAGGGCCAGGAGTCAAATTGGCAATTTGACTCCCGACCACTAAAAGTCAGGAATCAACCCGATTCTGGTGCGTGTAGGCAAAGCGTGACACATCGTTGAAAAGCTCTCGAGGAGAGCTACAACTTTGGTTTAGTTCTTGTCACGATCCGAATTTGAGGCGAGAGGTTATGCATGTCCAAAGTCCCGGGAGTCCAAACCGAGACAATTTCGGGACTCCACTTTGGGAGTCCCGGGAAAAAGAGCCATTTGGATGCAAATGAGGTGGAGAGCTGTAGATGGTGGTGGCTTCCCCCAAGTCCGGGCTGTGGTGAATCAAGTGAGTTCAAGGTAGTCTATGGTTTGTTCTAACACCTAAAGGGTGCAGAATGAGTTCTAACCAACTTGTTGGTTGGATTTGGATGCAGGACCGTGTAATTGAGTAAGCTTGTCCCTCTTCCTAGTCTATCTCAGAGCTTTCAACACCTCTCAACCCCTTTTAGTGCTGGAATCTGGGAGCGTGCCCTGAGCCCAGAAATTTCGCAATTTGAATGACTTAGTCCCAACTTGGGGCTAACTTGGGACTTGGGAGCGCGTCATTTGGTATCAGAGCTCCGGTTAAGCTCGGGTAACCTCTTGGGAGTTTCAGATGGCGCCCAAGAAAAATCAAAAGCAAGCCCAAGACACCATGTTGGAAGAACCTAACGAAGATCGTGTAGTCCCACCGAAATCAATTGGGGAGGAGGAACCAATAACCCGGGAAGACCAAGATGAGCTCGAAAGTGAGGAGGAACAACGGAGCTCGGTCCTATTCACCCGGGAACAATTGGAAGTCCTCCTCAAGATGAATAGGCCCGACTTTAGTGAGTTGGTTACGGCCCTCAAAGGAGGAGCATCCAAGGATGCGAGGTTCCAACCAGCCAAACCCGGGAACTTTTGACGCACTCCCAAGCCCCTTACTAGACCCACTTGAGGGTCCAAATATGTTGAAATGCGGAAAGTTGGAACTTGAGGGCCATTCGCAACTTCCAGCACTAAAAGGGGGTAGAAGGGCATGCTAGAAGTCCCGAGATTAGATTACGACGAGGGACACGTATTATCTCACTCGAATCTACATCCAAAACCAACCACAAGAGGGTTAGTTCACATTCATGAACACCCTTGGGTGTTGGGACAAGCCATAGGCACTTGGACACACTAGACTCACCACGGCCCGGACTCGAGGGAAGCCACCACCTTCCCTCATATAGTACTCTCTGCAACTCTCCACCGAAGTTACATCCGAATGACACTTTTTCCCGGGACTCCCAAGGAGGAGTCTCGAAACTGTCCCGGGTTGGAGTCCCGAGACTTTGGACGTTCATAACTCCTCATCCCAAACTTGGATCGAGATGAGGCCTAAACCAAAATTATAGTCTCATCAAGAGTTTTCCAATGCCATGTCGCACTCCTTCAGCTAACGTCAAGAAGAGGTTGATTCCCGAATTTTAGTGGTCGGGTGTCGCAACCCCACTTTGGCCAAGTGTGGGGGTGAAGCCCAACACTTGGAAAAGTCGGAGGTTAGGAGTCTTCCAGGACTCCCGAATGTTCAGAGCTCGACAGCAAGGGGCAAAACACCTCGCATTGGGGTGTTCTTGGTGTCATTGGAAAGGTCTCAAAGCGTAGATGTCTAAAATGCCCTCGCATTGGAGATTTGGACATCTGTAGCGCAAGTTATGGGCAAAAGAAGGGCCGGGAGTCAAACTGGCAGTTTGACTCCCGACCACTAAAAGTCGGGAATCGACCAGTTTGCGATGTCCGATTCTGGTGTGCTACACGGCGTTGGAAAGATCTCGACGAGGGCTACAACTTTGCTTCAGACCTCGTCGCGATCGGAGGTCAGGGCGAGAAGATATGACCTCCCAAAGTCCCAGGACTCCAACCGGGACGATTT